>Ga0123342_1002075_pt1 | contig 33600 bp, 17 predicted proteins | sample Turbeawhitnodule_FD_89960 | JGI IMG/M metagenome (GOLD analysis project Ga0123342, IMG submission 89960) | Root nodule microbial communities of legume samples collected from Mexico - Turtle bean Mexico white nodule | ecosystem: Host-associated > Plants > Roots > Nodule | place: Mexico: Nepantla... | reverse complement strand
GGGAGAGTGTTGAAGTTTGACTAATTCAAAAGTCTAAAGTGAGAATAAACTAGTGGTTAGTATGTTGTGGATACCACTATAAATAGAGATTTTGTGTGTAAGCATAGATATATTCAAATAATATGAAGTTTCATTTTTCTCCCAGTTTTGTATTCTTCTGCTTCAGTTTGTTCAGCATTCTTTTTCATTTCTTTTCTCCAACATACAATCCGGAAGTCCTAAAATCTAGGAAAAAAAACCAATGAGATGTAAAAATGGAATAAAAAAATAAAAATTGCACTATACAATAAACTTTTGATTTTAAGGGTTCACAATTTATTTTAGGTTTCAATAATAGTCCACTTTGAACCCATTGCGGATGCAACAATAGTTATTTTCTTGATAGGATTTGTGCGGTGTTGTATGGGAAAAACTTTTAACTATAAGAGACTCAAACACTCAGATAAGTGTGAATTTATTTTATGAAGTAAATTAAAACATGTCAAATTATGAAACTGTTCTCTCAAAGGTTGTGGCGGAAGAAGAATGAAAATATTGCGATTGAAAATGATATATGCGGTTGGAAGGAAGATATAGAGGTGTCGGGTACAATGAGATTATTTAAAAAATTGTATTATACTTTATTAATAAAGTTATTTAAAGTTTTTAGAAAAATTAAAACCAATTTTTCAGTGGATGAGGTAGAGGAAGAATTTTCAATACTAAGTACTTTTTTTATTAACAACTATAAACACTTGATAGATAAGTTATACCATTTCCTTAATCAAAGTCTAAAATTTCTCTTTAAAATTCTCGACAGTATTATAATACTTACATCCATGATGAATAATCACTAAATATCTTATTAAATATAATAACGGGATTTAAATGAACCTGGGAATATCAAGGTCACTCAATTTTTTTAAAGTTTTTTCTTATAAAAATGTTTAATGAAACTATGTTCCTAATCAAATCATGAAATTCGTAGACAGAAGGCTGGTTCCACTATTATTATTTTATTATTAAATTATTTAAAAACGACTTCGTATTCGTTAATTTTATATCATTTTTTTATTAAAATAAATTAACAGTGTCTCGTATATATTTAGATTGAGTCGTTTTTTAATTCAATAAAATACTAAGAACCATCATTGACCCAAGTCAAATTTAATTGTACTGTACTCTTTTTTCGTTGAAATGACCGAAGAAACATCGGTCAAGAAGCGTGTTCATTTTTCTTTAATTTTTGTGAGAGTTGTAATATTTTATCATGTAAATGTTATGTTTGCTAAGTCAGAAATTTGAAATATTGGTCAAAGTTTAAGATTAATTTAATATTTAAAACTATTTTGTTTATTATAAATTGTTGAGTTTATAATATTGTTAAAATGTCTGTATCTCATCTTTCGAAGAATAAACATTTAAAATTAGTCAAAAGCAAACTTTATAATAAAAAATCAACTATGTGCATAGTTATATACATCGAACAAAAACGATTGACTAAACAATTCATTAACCTAGACTCGAAAATGTCACACTTAACCAATCTTCATTCATTTACTTTTCAAAATTAATATTTTAAAGAGTATACTTAGCCGACTATATATATTGTATTTTTTAATTTTTATTTAAGCGTCTTATTAATATTTTTAAATTTTAGCACCCAATATTTTGTTTTCAAGCTTTACGATTCAGTGTACAATAATCTAGATAAACACTATAACATTTATAATGCATCTCACGTTGAAATATTTCATATGAATGGATAATTGAGTGTTGTAAGAATATAGAGGGAAATTTGATGTTAAAAATCAACCAATATATCAAGAAAGTTGTGCGCATTTTATCACGGTTTATAAACAATAGTCATAGTAAGTCAACTTATTATGATATTTTTTTAATTGATATAGAAAATACAGAATTTTTATGTCGAGTGAATCTATATCACCATCAGAATCGTCATAAAAAAATCTTGTAAAGTCGTCATAGAAAGTTTTTTTTTTCACTAGTGTTAAGTTTGTAATATTATAACCAAGAGTAATAGAGAAAAATGACAATGAAGAATTAAACTAGATGTAATTGCTCAAAAAATGTATATAATTAGGTATTTGAGTTCAAGTCATATCTATGTACTTTTATTTATTTATTTATTTATATATTTATTAATGTTATTATTTTTATTTTTATAGTTGTTGTTTCACTGTTAAATTAAAATGGTTCTAGCGTAGATATGTCTAATGTTAGAGAAATGATAGTATAATTGTGGTCACTAGATCCATGTTCAGAATTTATTTGTAAGCAAAAGAAGTTAACAATAACAATAGAGATAAAAAAATGTTGAAATATTTTATTTCATTTGAATAATATGCAGAAAGACATTCACAACAAGAAAAAAGGGTTTTAACAAAAGTTATTTAGCGGAGGTTGAAATAATCCTAGGAATTGATTTAATTAACGGAGGTTTTTTTTAACCTTTGTTAAGTTTCAAATGTTATTCAAAAACCTCGAGAAAATAATGAAGGGTTTTTTAACCTTCGTTAAATTTCAAAGGTTTATTTTAAAATCCCAACAAAATAAAATAGGTTTTTTTAAACTTCGTTAAATTGTAAAGGTTTATTCTAAAATCTCAGCAAAATAAAGAATATTTTTTTAATCTTTATTAAATTTCAAAGATTTATTCTAAAACCTTAACAAAATAATAGAGATTTTTTTAACTTTCATTAACAATTATCCCCTCCCCCCAACTTCATGGACTTTTCATACTTTTAATTAATCAAGTCTTTATTTCAATCATCACTTAGCTTTTCAAGGTTTGAAATGTCTCTTCTCCCACTCAACTTCGTTCTACGTAGATATCAAAAAGATGTTTTACTTAAACTTAAAAGTGACGGAGGTTGGTAATCTATATAATGGGGTGAGTAAGACAAAAATAAAAATTAACTTGGAGATTGGTTAAATGTGGCTACTCTCAAATATCAAGAATAAAATTTATCATTGTCATGTTCCAAGTGACATCAATTATTATGTTACACATGTTGCATAGGTCTAGTGAGTCAAACAACAATAGGATATTGGGCTATTGAGTTTCTACGCTCTTACGTAGAAAATGTTGCATTCTGACTACAAGCTATAATTTTAGACTAATATTAAGTGGCTAATCTAACAATCAGTATCAGAGCCAATGTCATGAGTTCAATTCTCTAGGAAACATTTGTTGGTGGGAAAATTATTGTAAGTGGCATAAAAAATCCCAATAAGACAATTACTGAGGATGAGATTGTTAAAGGTGACATCAATTAAGTGGTGTTGGTTAGGTTGATCAAATTACAATTGAATCATGGTGTTTTTGTTGCTACACTCTCATATGGAAAACTTTTAGTTTAGTGGTATGTTCTCAATTAACATTTCAGACATTTTAGTGCATATTTTTTAGTCCTCAAGACAACAATTTTGCATAGTTATTGCACAAAGATATTTTCATGTTGTGAACCTTAAAAATAACACTTCGGATTAATTGCTCTCATCATATCATGGAACAAATAATCATATACAATAACAATGAAATATTTCTTCTATACACAATCTACATGCATTATCACTAACATTGGTGAAGACTTTTTCTTGTCGAAACACAGATCACCATAGGCAAGTTATATATGTCTAACATTTTAGGTTAAGATCCAACAAATAGCAACATGTTATAGTTGTTGTATCAATATTGACAATCATAAGACTTTAAGCAACTAACTTAAAATCATACATAAGTATAAGGTTATTACCATTTGAAAAGTATCATTGTGGTACCTTCACACACTTTAGACACTGACAACAACTTATTTTCTCTTTATTGGACAAATCGTAACATGTTGGAGGAAAATATGTGTTTGTACTTACCTCTTTTGATATCAACTCCTCTCATATCTTCATTTCAGTCAAATCCAAACAAACAATTAAGTTATCACACATTTTTGTCTAAATACATTATATTTATACAATGTCTGACTTATAACTTGTGTCAATATAAGAGATTATAAAATACAAACTTCTTTTCCCATATATTTATCTCAATTAATTTTTTTCAAAACTTTTTGAAAACACTTTTACCATTTATCTTTTCCTAAATTTAATATCAATAACACATTGTCATGTCCATTAAAAAATTTCAAAAAATTCTCAACTTGCAGGATGATAACTTTTAATAAATTTTCACTAACCAAGATATATTATATTCCTTGTATATGTTTCAAAAATTTACATGTAATGTCTTCTTGACATACAAAACATGTTTAATGACCTTTAGTAATATATCTCATACATGCATTTGAAAATATATACTCAAACATTTTAATTTTCTTATCTTGCAACAACTTTAAATATGCAATGAGTGAATTAAGATAAATATATATTATTATCTAAATAACAACTTTAAATATGCAATGAGTGAATTAAGATAAATATATATTATTATCTAAATGTCTTCGTCCCGGAGATCATTATAAAAAAAACCTTATGTATTTTCACTTTACAAAATCCAATAGATAAATTATAAATAACTAGCAAAACATTATAATATGATTGATACTTAAATTACCAAATAAATTCATTTTACATGTAAAATTAGACAAATTTTATTATTTATATAATCTCAATAATATTTTAGTTTTTCAATTATAAGCATGTTTTATGCTTGTTCTCTAATAATTGGATTGAACCAAAAATTGAGTATGTTATTTCCTAAACATTTATAAGTGTCTTTTTTTAATATATTAATTTTTGAGCAATTAGACAATAAGAACCATGAATTCCATCACAGAGAAGAAAAAGAAATAAATTTTATGTGGATTGTTGGTCATCTCACCCAAACCCATTCTTTAACTTACACAAATTACATATTATATTATATAAAGTGGAAGTAAGTGAACGAGAATTAAAATGTTTAACCTTTCCTAATTTTTTTTATTGCAGACTTTTGTGGGCATTGTTCCTCCAACTGATCATCGTGCACTTTCAACACATGATGATGTCAAAGGGTGCAATCTTAGCAATTAATAGATTTAAATAATTTCACTTTTAATATGAAAGAAATTGTTAACTATTCAGCATGACACTTAGTAATTTATAAAATTTACAATTGAGTGTCAACTTTTAAATAATCTTTTTTTAAATGAATTAAACATATAAATTACATAAAATAAGTATAATTAAGGTTTAATACTGAAGTATATAGTAATGCATAAATAACTAAAAAAACTATTACTTTAAACAACTATTATGCACTCTTATGAACATAAGTTAAAGTATCATCATGACCCGGGACTCTCTTTAAATCTGTCATCAATAATTAGATCTAAGTTCTTATTTATTATAATTTAATTGATCTCAATATAAAATTTTGTTTATTGAATGCATATAACATTCATACATTTTTTTATAGACAACTTTGATTTCTGAAAACTTGCACAATCTTATAATCTCACTGCAGTGTTCAGTTTATTGGGTTACATCCCCTGTAACTTTTAGTCTCCCTTTTTTAAACATTTTATAAGAGACAACTTTCATAATTCAGATGTCCAGTGACCTTGGTTTTTGTTATCAATAATGATTATTACTTCATTTTAACAACAGAATATTGTCAACCGATATTCCACAGCAAGGTAGTATTCCCACAACCCACAAAAGTGCATAGCAGGTCAGAAGCAGTGTCACCATATAATTTGGAAGGACTGAGTGGATAACTGAAGTCAATTTTTGCAACATTCTAACAATCAAATACACACATTTAAGATTCTGACAATCTGTACTGAATACCCATGAACAAGAACAGCAAAAAGACCAAGAAAAAAATGAAGTTCTTTTTGTAAACAATAGATAAGTCATAACCATGAATGATATGATTAATTTTGACAAAGAACAAAACATTTCATCTAAATGTGGTGTACATGAAATTATATTTCACTAAAACCATTGCAATTAATTTACATATGACATCTTCTAATAAGAAAACATACTGACTTAAAACACCTATTCAACCTTTTTTTTTCTCTCTTTGGATACAAAAGAATAAAATAGAAATAAACACCTATTCTAAATGTTAATTGGTAACTTCTAATATCTATTCCATCTATAACTTATGAATAACATTCTAATTAACTGTACATAATCTTTTACAGTGACGCGCATCAAAAAAACCTTGCTGGAAACCCTATCTGCTGAACTCTTCAACCCACTTGGACCTTGGACCAATAGCTTGCGACTAATTAACAAAAAATATAATGGTTTTGCCGGCACAAGGAACACACTAAAGTCTCCGTTTTCCACGTCTTCTGGTGTCAATATCAACAAGCCTTGACGATGAAGGAGCCGGCACGGCTGCGGACAGACCAATAGATTCTGGAATATCAAGATTGACTCCCAGAGGTGGACCTGCCATTGCACGCTTGATGTCCAAATCGTTTAATTGGTGAACTTGAAGTCTTATTTTGTCAATCTGTTGATCAAAGTGGTGAAACAAACAATAAATAACGTAAATAAAAAAGACAAACTGCATACGGATTTTTTGTCGATATGAACTTACTATTTCAAAATGATAAATGGATGCATGTGCATCAGCAAGTCTCCTCTGCAAATCTTCTGATTTTTTTGTCTGATACTCCACATTCTCCATTTCGTTTCCCCTTTCACCTAATTCTTTATATAAGGCTGAAATAACCAGGAAGTATATTTAAACATTTTTTTAAAATAAAATAAATCTATTAAGAAACATTGAGTTACGTACAATTAAGGATGACCATTGTGAAAACTGAAACCATAAGTATACATGCATAATCTTCAAGCAAATATATATATACAAACACATATACATACATATATATATAGAGAGAGAGGGGGAGATATGATACGATAAATATATAAACAGAAAGTGATAAATATATAAATAGAAAGTGGGAGAGAGCACCCAGTGCATGGGTTTGGGAAAGATAAGATGAGCACAGCTTATTCTAGGATTTGAACCTGCAACCTCCAATTAAATATACAGAATAAAGCCAAGACACCATGCCGGAAATCATACAATTTAATTATATCATCCCACTTACATACCAGCCACTCTTACGCAAGGTTTATCATCAAAAAGTTCAAACAAAAAATGAGCACAATAGATAAGCAAGAAAGGCATGACACTCAGGTGGCAATCTAAGTACTCATCTACAAAGTGTGCAACTAGGGAGCACTTAAAGTCATAATAGATTTGTTGCATTCGCAAACTAGGTAGTCTTACATAAGATAGATAAGTACCAGTCAAAACAGATAGCACCCAAATCTGAGTAGGAATATCATAAAGTTTCTTTGCTAAAGTCAAAGAAGATCTCAATATCTCCCTGGCTTGTACGGTGTCACGTAATGCAAGGGCCAAACTCCCAAGGATTGTCAAATACTGTGAAACAAGTTGAAGGTTCCCCAAATATGTATGTGTGAGCTGCAATCCCCTTGCCAGACGATTTCTGCAACAAATTTGCAACTTAGACAAAGGAAGAACTAGAATTTATATATGTTGATGGAGGTAAGAGATCAGTTGCAAGTGAGATTCCATTCTGGAGATTACTTAATTTTAAGGTCCATTTAATAGTCAAATCTGTTACATTACATGACATAATAATTTAAAGAAACATCCACCAACTAAGGTGTAGCACTGGTCTTCTTATATGAATGAAACCCAACAGAACGCACAGTAACTCTTCCCATTGTCAGTATCCATGTTTTAAAAACTGACGCAATGAAGTAATCTAGTCAATGGTTCAACCGGGGATCTTATATACTAAATAAGAAAAGTATAATAATGAATAAAATAAATGCAGGTAAAGTGCATTTTTCCAATGTGGATGCCTAAGTAAAATAGGCTAAATTCAATATTTATCCATTGCTAATTTTTTTTTGTAATCTACAAGTTCTAAGCTGTTGAGATATTTTCATATACACATCTACTAACACAAATTTTAAATTAAAAAATAACAGACAAATACATTAAAGAACACTAGATTGTAGACTCAACACCTGTGCAGGTTATTCCACCAGTTATCTAAAAACTTACCTTGCTTCTTGTAGATCCTGTTGCTTCATCAATAAAAGACCATAAGCAAAAAGAACACCTGTCTTTTCTCTAACTCCAACAAAAGAATCCATTACTCCATAAACTGGCCCGATCAAATCGAGTGCCTGAGGAAAAAATATCATTCAATAAAAGAAAATCTCCTGGAATTAAACTACTTAAAAAAAATATGTAGAACCAATTTAATTTGTGTTAGAGGAATTTCTCCACCTGTGAAGAAGATTCAGCATCACCGATGCAGATGTAAGAGACAGCTGCATAAACTTGGCACATAGCTTGCATTGATTTGCTGTCTGTAAGCTACACAGAAATATGTAGTCATTGCTTGGATACCATGAAGTTATCCCCACCCCACCAACAATTTATAACAAGCTCTACAGACAAAAACATAAATATGTATCTAGCATGCCAAATCAGCATATACGTGTCAAAATTATCAAAACTGCAGTGACTACATCTTGTTCACTACTAAAAGATCGCATCTATATTATAGAGATGTCATATGCATACATATATATGTATACCTTCACTGCTTCAATATAATGAAAAGCAGCTTCGTTGTAACAGCCAACTGAATGAGCATATTGACCTCTAAGCATCTCAATGATGCATTCACATGCCTGCAATATGGTTGGAAACCGCATGAACCAATTTTTCATCTGTACCAAAGCCTGAAAAATTGAAGCGGTATTAATTAACTATTTCAATTCCGGAATGTAATGGAATGCTACTTTATAAATCTACAGGAACAAGAAAAATATCAGCAGAAGCAAGACAGCTAATAAGGTGGATTATTATTTATTAATAGCGATTTTGAAATTGTATGGAATAAATGCAAACTATCATGTCTTCTCATCCTTGGTGCTGACAAAATATATCATAGGAAGATAACCAACCTCCTGTGCTTCAACAAATTCTGCTCGTGTGAGCTCTATAGCCACTTTGTTTTCAAGAAACTGAACTAGTAGCATTAAGTACACACCAGCCATCCAAATAGAAGAGTGTTGTAAATCCACTTCTGGTAAAAAAAGGTCCAACAAAATTACATTAGGAATTCTTGATTGCATGGAAGCATAAGCATCTTAAAGCGGACAAGCTAGGAGGAATAACAAATCTCACCTCGAACACCATCCGTAATTCCAAGCTTCACTAACTCATCTGCAGGGAAGAACTTCAAAATATGAATAACTAAATATAATTGAATGATTTTAAATATGATGCCCATTTTAACATATAAACCTAAATACTTCAGTATCGCCCCAAAATAAAACCTAATATGTTTGACAACTAATAATCATTACAATAGAAATTTGTAAAATACATTATTTACAATATGAGACACTATTACAGCAGAAGAAATGTTATTTTCATAACGAAAATAATTCCAAAGTGGCTACAACTTCAGTCTCCAAAGCAGGCCATAACAGCAGCGACTAACATGGAAATCCATTTGAGTAACAGAAACAACTTAACTCATCAATCGTGGAATCAGAACAAATAATTTAACAGAGTAATGCTTCTAATCAGTTGACGCTTCCTAATACATTTCACATTAAAGCCTAACAAAGAAAACTATTAAAAAAAACACTTTATGGTTGTAATTGGTCATATAGAATAGTTGAAGACTGGAAGATGGTGGAACTGCAAGTAAAAGGGCATAAATCAGACAACGTCAACAATTATCACAGGGCTATTTGGACAGCAAACTACAAATTGATTTCACATGAGAAATCATTATTTTGTAGTTAAAATAAGTAGCAGTTGTACTTTCAGGAAAGCAATAAATTGGAACAAACCCAAATGAAGATGAAAAAACACACAAACTCACTAAAAAAGCAGGTGAACAACCTTGTATTATATGCATCCCAGACTGTATGCGTTTTGCACATTCCTTAAAAAGTCCTTTTGGGCGCCCAAATACAACAACAATTAGATCAACTAATGCATAAACAGCACTTTTAGGAAGCCATTCACCATCAATGGGAGGAGGTGCTAACTGAAGCTTATCTCCAATGGTTCTTCTGACATTCCCAAAATACACTGGTTGCAGTGTTTCCTGCCCAATTAAATTCAACCCAGTCATGCTACTCAGTTGCTCCTTAATCATTGTTTGCTTTCTAGATAATGCTGTCCTATCCCTGTAGTGAAGGTCAGATCTGGAGAGACTTTGATCTAGAACATCAAGCTCCTTCACTAGCTCCTGTATGTGCTGTGTTTGCTGCATATCAAACTTCATTGCAGCATCCAGATTGTCTACATGGGGTGCAGCATTCTTGTAATCACATAGTCGCAATCGGTAGAATATGTGCAGTAATTCGTTATAAAATAGTAAGCCAGGGCATTGTCGTCGCTGAGAAGTGTTAGGATGCAAGAGAGAAAATAAATTAGAGCAAAGGTAAAAAAGAATCACATTTCAGTTAAAAACACGCAGTGTCTACACAAAGAAAACTAGAAAAGTCAGAAGCTAAAGAACATTTGCACTCACTTTATCTGGATCAATTGACTCCCAAATCTCATTGCATTTATTAACAGCTTGCTCAACCAAATTATCATCATCCCATTGCATGAGTCGGACATGCAATATTGAAGTGGCAAAAAACATCTGCTCCATTGTTATAAAACAAGAAATTACAGACAGAGCTGATGGGCGATATTATATTAAACTCGCAACAAATGGAGTGCCTTTATTTTAGCATAGTAGAGAGTTATTTGTTGACAAACACAATAGATGTGAAAGACAACAAGCTTCGGGAAGGTTCTATCGATTAGAGGTAGAAATTCACCAATGAATTGATGGCAAATGAAGAGAAGGAATCAAATAACATGTCTCTTCACGTAAGACAACATACCTGCAACTCCGGCAAGCATACTTCAGTAGCACAGACATATCCACACTCTAAGGCAGAGATTGAACCCTGGTAATCCCCTTCAATAGATAAAGCATTTGCAAGCTGTGAATTGAAGTTGCAAGACCACAACTTCATTGAAATCCTTCAAGGAAATAAACTAGAAACTATGAATACTTAGCAGTAGTTGCGACAGTAATTGTAGTAGCAGTGTTAGTCAGACTTGAAAAAGGAAAGGGAAGAGATTAAAATAGGGAAGAAATTCTGATTGGGATTCTTAATGTCAACTATACAAGAGACTACCAACTCTAGAAATCAATTATTGAAATAAATACGATAATTAATAATAACTCATCCCATCCCTACCATATATAAATAGTCCCAATAATTAATAGTATTTCCTCAACACTCCCCCTCAAGCTGGTAAATAAATATTTATCATTTGCAGCTTGCATTAAGATCATCAAACCGCTTCATAAAATGTCCCTCCGAAACAAGTATGCTAGTTGAAGCCCTAATGGGATGTAGGAACCAGTTATAAGACCATTATCCATTTTTTCTTTGATGATGTGTCAGTCTATCTCTGTGTTTGGTATTATCATAGACTGAATTGTGAGCAATACAAATTGCCTATTATTATCTCAAAAGAGAATCATAAGTTCTTCACATTCCACTTCATCCAAAAAAAATTCAACCATAACAGTTCATTCACCCCTTGTGCCATAGCTCGAAATTTAGCCTCGGTAGGAGATCTTGCAACTACATTTTTTTTTTTTACTTCTTGAAGTCACAAAGTTTCCACCCAAGAACATGCAATATTAGGGATGACAAATAAACTCAATCTTGATGAGAATATCCGAATTGATCGGTCATAGGTATGAGTATGGGAAATAACCAGCTTTTCAAATGGGATACGGGAATGGAGATGGGTATATATATTATATATCTTATCTTCCTTTTAAATTACTATAACATTATTAGTTCATTTGGTTCTCTTTCTTGAAATTGATGTAATTATAAATTTTTCCTTATTATTTAACATTGAAAAAAAAGAAAATATGTGTCCTTTTCACATTAAATTCTTCAAAATATGATTTTTTTATTACGATTCTTATTTTTTGTAAAAATAATATTTAATAAATATATGGATGGATTCGGATATACTGTTATCCATTAGAGACACAAATTAAATATCGGTTCGGGGGACGGGGATGAGTTTATATTTCGGGACAGTTATAATCAAACCCGCACCTTTCCTGTTGCCATTCCTATGCAATCCAACATAATTTAAACCGAGCATAGTCTACATCACTATACATATCCATAAAAGCTAATTTTAGTTTATGGAGAAAGCACATTTCATCTTTTTTTTCTTCCTATTTTTCTCTCCTAGAAAAAGTTTGTCTAAACAGATCCAATGGCAACAACAGATAGGCATCGTCAAATTGTGAAGCATAACATCAGACAATAAAGTGCAGTGATAAAAACCATTGACTTTAAGAAGCAAGCAAGCTAATAACTAACATTGAAGCTACAACTACGTTTCATTCTCCAAAGTCCAAAGCACAAACCACTAGTTTCAGATACCCTAAACTGAAACCTAAAATTAAAATGCAGAAAGATCTCAGAAAGAGAACACATACTCGTATCCAACAGATGCAGTGAGCTCAAGTCCCTTGTGCAAGACCTGTTTCTGCGGTGGAATAGCTCCGACGAGATGGTAACACTGGCTGAGCAAGCTATACGCTCTGCACTTTATTTCGAAGCAAGACGGAATAGACTTCAAAAGCAATTGCTGCAAAAAAGAACCAAAACAAAACCATAAGCAAAGAATTTGTAGTGGAAACTATTAGCAGCGAGAAGAAGAAGAAGAAGACTAACGGAACGTTCGAGGTGGGACTTGGCGTGGTTCACGTTGTGAGAATGGTGGAGGAGAAGTGTGGCAATGCGAAGACGAGTCTTGACCTCAACAATTGGGAAAAACGACACTTCGCTTTGGCATATGGCTTCGAGGCACTTCACTGCTTTCCCAATTTCTCCTCTCTTCTCGTGGTACTCCGCGAGCCCCCATAGACCCTCTGCCACCGCCTCCATCGGAACGCGATTCTGCTCCTGCTTCGACGGTTATGCTAATCCTTTTTCCCTCTCTCTCTCTCTCTCTCTCTCTCTTCGCCGCTCCCTCCAATTTGAACGCGACAATTCCACATCCAAAATTTCAACTACCGCTTTTGCGTTTCGCTTTTCCTGTTTTTCGCTTGCTACCTTTGCTAATGCTTAGATGTGAAGTCAAAAGTCAGCCACGAAAAGAAAAAGAAAAGAAACAAATTTCAAAAAACCAAACAGTTCGGCTCTTCGTTCGGTGTCTTGCCTTAACAGGCCCTTCTTGGAAATTACTTCCTGCACCCCTCCCCTGTTTTTTAAACTGCAACCCTACAAATGGGTGAAGACTCTTTCTTCCTACACCTCCATACCTTCTTGTGTCACCCCATACTAAATATGAAAATACTATTTTATCCTTTTTTTTCACCTCCTTGAATTTGAAATAATAAGCCTATGGATTATGTAATCTGGATATATTCCGGATTACATAATTCGGAAGTCAATTTCATATTTAGAAAATACTTCCAAATTATGTAATATGGAAGCTAATAACGCATCTAAAAAAAAGACTTCCGGATTATATATCTGGAAGCTAATCTTATGTATAGAAAAGATTTCTGAATTATGTAATTCGGAAGTTAATCACAAAAGACTTCTGGATTACATAATTCGAAAGCTAATTCTGAATCTAGAAAAAGACTTTTGGATTATGTAATCTGGAATATTAAAAAATATATTTTTGGAATATAAAAAATTTATAGATGGCACAAGAAGGTGCAGGAAGAAGCAGCATGGGTGAAATGACCTAATTTCCTTGTTTGATTGCTTCTCCTTCCCTGCACCCCACCACTGCCACCTCTGCATCGTCACTGTTGTATGATGTAGAAGAAGAAGAAAAGGAGAACAGTGGAAAAAAATCTTGTTAAAAAAACTTTCTGGAAATTCATTTTGAAAAACGCATTTCCAAAAATTTTATTTTAGAAATCCTATTCCAAAAAACTTATTTTGGAATATGTTTTATGTTTTCAGAAATTTTTTAAGAAAATAACTATGTATTTCATGAATTCTTAATGTGTTCTAGAAAAATATTCCATAAGTTGGCTGAAAGCCACTTTAAAAAAGAATAAAATAGTTATTATAAAAATTATGGAGTGCATAAGCAATTATCTTAATTGGTTTTCAAAATAGACTTTTGCTTCTGGCACCCCTATAATCACTAATTGCACCTTTGTAATTTTTAAAAGCCCTGTGACTATTTTACCATTCATGTATATTTCAACTGTGATTTCTTCTGGATTATCTAATCTACAAATCTTTCTAAACAAACTTCCTAAAACATATCAAACATATGACATGTTTTTTAAAACAAAATTTTCAAAATAATTTTTTCACAATTGTTATCAGAAAAAGACAATCGTTTATTTTAGTTTAAACATTTTGAGAACAAAATCAAATTTTCCACAAAATCCAACATTTTATTCTATCTTTCTCCTTCTTCTATTCATCATCTCAAAAGTACAGTGAAGAACATAAGTACAGTGGAAAAAGAAGATAAAGTAGTGAATGTAATGATAGTGGTGTGATGGCAGAGCATGTTTCAACGAGGAAAAGTATTTTAATTGTTTAACTGTTAGCATGGACTGCAGATAGTAATCATGAAGGTGTGAGAAGCAAAAGCACCAAACGTATTTTTGACATTACACTCAAAATCATTAAATAGTATTAAAGTTTAATAACAAATTGCGGGGATAGCTCAGTTGGGAGAGCGTCAGACTGAAGATCTGAAGGTCACGTGTTCGATCCACGTTCACCGCAAATATTAATTTTTTCTTTTCTCGTTTATCATTTTGTTTTTAAGATATTTATTTTCTCATTTTGATTTTAAGATATTTAATTAACGAATTTTAAGTTCTTGAATTTCGATAATATTATTATTACATATTCATTCTATACATCATATTTATTTTTATCTTGCGAATCAATTAAGATTGACGAGCCCATTGTTTATTTTTCAAATTTCTGAAATAAGTATCAACTAATTTTTAATATCAATTAAGATTCAGTGAGCTAAGAATAAACCAATTCATAATAATACATTCATTTCCAATGGGATCTTAATTCATTGGCAAAACAATATATTCGTTTTAATTGACATTACTAATATTCAAAATCTCATCTGAATTAATTACTTGTAGTTTTAAATTATTTAAAAAATTGCTTCAATTTTGAAAACAACACGACTCATAAATTAGGATGTATTGTGAACAAAAGGAAGAGTATGTATCATGTAATCCTTTTCGTATGTAAATTCACAAAGGTTAATTAACTGAAACATTTGTTTTAATTAATGAACTTGTTTGAATAAATTTATAATCATAAACACTTCTATAAAAAGATAAATATCCGTGGCTTCAAATTATTTTGTATAAATTAATTTATAAAAACTCTTTCATCTAGTTTTTCAAAAAAATTAACTTTTAATTGGTGCACAAACTAATTTTAATTAGTCATTTTATCACTATAATTTGATAAATTGTTTCACTTACATTCTTCATATCATTTAAAAACTTTCATCAATTTTTTCTACTAACTTTATTTCCCTTAATGCAAACTAATTTATTTTCTTCATTGATACCTAATCTGAACAAAGGATAAGAGTTTAGATGACAAAAACTCAAAGTGAATAAAATAATTGAGAAAGGAACTAAATTGACTTATTATTATTATTAAGTACAAAGGGTTGAAAATAAAGTTTATGCAAGATGAAATGAAGAATGAAACATTTATCTTATTTTGTTTCATAAGGGTTAATGGAAAGAAACGTTATAGTATATTAAAAGAAATGTTAGTTGGTTAATCTTTGCGCAAAACATCCTCGAAATCGTGTTCCCCCCCTCTGCCATTACTGGAAATGGCTTTGGCATTGAAAGGTTTCTGGCACATGCATTGGAGCTCCTTGAATCTGACAGCATCAAAATTGTAGTTCTTGCAAAGGATTTTCTGTCTTGTGTAAAAGAGTCTCTTGATCAAGTCTTGGTAAGTGGGGTCTCTAGAAGTGAACATGGAGTAGCCATAGCCTATCACGAAGAATGAGGCAGCGGTGAAATATGTGATAGGTTCCATCACATCCCATGAGAATTCCCAGAATGTTAGCCTGAAGAATAGTCCAAAAGTAAACACAAAAAATCCAAGTCCACACCACTGGATTTTCCTCACCTGCATGCGTGCCAACTCGTCAATTTCTCTCTTCTTCTCTCCCAGCTTCTTTAGCTCCTCCTCCTTCTTTACCTCATCATCATCACCTATTAGTGACACTGGAACTGCTCTTTTAACCGGATCCAGCACCTGCTATTCACCATGCAATAAAAAGGTAGTTAGTCATCAAGATTTGAGTTCAATTTCAGTAAATCTTCCATGCAAGTTTTCTTCTCAATTTTCAGTTTTATGATGTTTGGCCCTGTCTAGTGGCCAACATATATGGCTCTTCTCTCCAAATTCGGATAATGGGAGGACTAGAAAGGGTGAAGTTTTGTGATTAACGGTAAGAAATGAAGTAAATTAATTTCTATAAAGTGACTCACATCACTTAAAGTTTGGGTTTTAGGTCTAAATATGATTTAATAATAATAATATAATAAATGATTCATTGGTTAACTTGAGAAATATATATCTGATGATATACCTAATGAAAATCTACGTCTGATGGAGATTGGGAACTAAAGGCTATAGGATTCTGTTTCTGCGAAAGTGTGTGATAAAAACGGAATTGCTAAGAGATAGATTGGGACAAAAATAGATAAAGTAATTGTTCAATTAGGATCACTCATGAATCAAAGTAAGTGTCTATTCCTTTTTGATTGTATGATTGTATGAGAGTCATGATATGATAAGATCTATAGGTGAACATTATTATATGTGTTCAATTTACGTTTATTAATGTTTTAAACTTACATTAACTTCAATCACGATCCATTTTATACTAGACAATCTATTAATTTGCAATCCAAAGGCGACAATACTCACAAGCCATGAACCACCAGAAACAGGAATTGCAAGGTATTAATGTAGCAATGCAAAATATTCTAAACTTCCAAACAAAGCCTAAAAAGTAGGGGACCATGATGAATGGTATCTCCTGGCATTAAACAGATGGGAACAAATCTTGATCTTATCATGTTTTAAGAGAGCCCTGCAGTAACAAATCAAATTTTTTTCTTTCTGATAAACAATTATGAAACACCGAATGATACTGATATAGAATCATGACAGATAGAACTCACCTTATCAGGATGCAGAAAGACCTTGTTTCTGAAGAGGAGAATGTGTGAGGTATCATCAAGAGACTGGGTAAACGCTGCAGCCTCCTCAGCATTACTTGCAACTCCCATTTTCTCACACTTTTCAAGAAACTGAGAATAGGGAATAATCTCCTTCCCCTCCATAACAAGCTTCTCCTTGAACGATTCCACACTCGTCCATCTCATAAGCTTCTTGGCCTCACGGGAAGTCGGAGACCCTTTTGTTCCATCCCCATTATCACCATTACTTTTATTACTATTATTATTATTATTAGCACTCCCATTCCCACATGAATCACCAGCAAGGCTTGAAACTGAAGTTGTGGAACACACACCCCTCTTCATCTGCTTCAACACAAACGCCACCCCTCCTCTCCTCCCTCCACATTCCCCTCCAAAACCGCTCAAAGGATCAAAAGGGTGAACCTTCCCCACACAACCATGGCTTCCACTGAAAACAAAAGACACCCTTTGCCTCAAAAGTGATCCTCCACCACCAGCACACCACCATCTACTCCACATCTTGAACACGCCAAAAACAAAAACCTCAAACGTTCATCCACCCTAAACAAACACTACCTGGCACAGTAATCACGACTCACCATCCTCAAAATCAAGCGTCACCATAACCCATACTAGACTCATTTGCATGATAGCAACTTTTGTAGAAAGAGGGAACGTGTGCATTTACTGCAACTAAAAATAAAATGAAAAAAATACAAAGTAAAAGAGGAAAGGAGGAAATAGAGGCAAAGGCATCGGAGAAGGAAAAAGAGAGAAAGCAAAATCTAATTTGGGAAACCAAGGCCAAAGGTTGTGCAGTATATAGAAAGAAAACACGTCTGAGAAAGCTAACATGCATGCAACAACCACAAATTATCAGTTATCCGTAACATTCTCCTAGAATAGCTAACAGTCTTGCACCATAAAATTGATTGGTAGTTGAGGGTCTTTAACAGAGACACAAATGTCCTTAGAAGTTACAAACAAACACGATTTGTGCCTGGTTTTTTTTTTTCTGTCATTGCCGTGTCCACTTGTCCTCTCCTTAGAAAAGAAATAGAAAATTCTCTTTTGTTTTTTTTTTTTTCCATTTCTATTAATTTTCTGACAGGTGCTGAGATCAGAGCCTAAGCAAAGTTGATGCTCATCTATAATTAAAAAGGTAAGGACACATTCCCAATTCTAAATTTTTATAAAATTATATTATAACTCTCAATATTATTATTTAATATTTTTTATATTATTTAATTATAAATTTATATTACAACTTCTAATATTATTATTTTAATATTTTTTACATTATTTAATTACAAATTTATTTTTTATTATATTTATATATATTTATTTATTTATTTCTAAACTTATAAGAATTGTACAGAACTTCAAATAATTTGTAAAATTATCATTTTCCTTCCAAACTCAGTAATGCTAAAATTCTCCTTAGTGCCGTGTACCAAAACCAAAATTATATTCCGTGATGCTTTCTGATGTGATTTATATCTCAAAATGTTGTTTTTGTGCTGGAGACGTTAAAGGTAAAAATTTGTTGACATTTTTTTGTAATAAGCTAATTTAATAATATATAAGTATTATTATTTTAAGTTCAAATGTAAAATTAAATTGATTAAAATATTAATATTAATTTGTGAAGTGATTTTTTTTTAATGAGTGTCAAAAATATCACCGCTTTTATTTTAATTATTTACGTTTTCACTCTCATTTATCTACGTAATATTTTATTTAAATTAGTTATTATTTAATATTAATTTTTTATTTTAATAATTAATAATTTTTTTAAACAACGTCCACAAAATATTTGATATCATGTTACTTTTATTTAGTTAAAATATAAAACAAAGGATAATTTTTTTAAATAAAAGTTTAGCTATTTCATATATGTGGAAGATATAATAATTGGGAATAATTTTGAAAAAAAAAAGAGTAACCGTTGATGGCAATTTTAGAAGCAATTAGAACATCCTCCTATTATTGTTATATAGATAATAAAAGTGAAAATTTAATTAATGTGAATTTTTAAGTGAAGTTCTAATTATAAATACAGAATAATACTAAACATAATAAAATGTCATTCCTTTGGTAATTATATCAGGTTATCTCCAATGCACACTCATACTATACAAAGTTTTCATTTTATTTTGTGTAAATCTTGTCTTAAGAACTTCTGACAATTTTGTCTTTATTTCAATGCAAAATTCACTTTGATAAATTTTTATTTGCATTTTAACTCTCTAAAACTTCAAAAATATTTGCATATCTTGTATCCTACATTCTTAATTTTCATACATAATAGCATATTCAATGGAATCTTAATTTTCATACATAATAGCATATTCAATGGAATCTTAATTTTCATACATAATAGCATATTCAATGGAATCTTAATTTTCATACATAATAGCATACTAAGAAAATGATTGAGATCAGGTTTTGCCACTAAAAGAATTTCAATTGAGTATTTCAAATTTCAAATATACACTTGAAGTGAAGCTTACAATTTCAAGTTAAAATAAAAATGTTGATTGTAACTGTACTATAAAACAATTACTGGCCAAGATGCTATGTTAAGAGTATTTGTCATGCTCCCTTGTGCTTTGCTTTAGTGAGAGTTTTAACCATGCCCTTTGCAATTTTCCAGAACCAAAATATGTTCAACACTGCCAACACAGAAGGCACCATAATCAAGGTGTAAAAGCCGAAAAGAAAGACCTCCTTCACCTGAAATTAAAAAGAGAGAGTTTTGATTCAGTGCAATAAAGAGGGAAAATTTGACTACTTATGTAACAGGGTCACAGCACATGCTAACCTCAGCCAAACGGGTCCATATATGGTAAAAAAGGAACATGAACAGGAAAATCCTTGCAACCTACCACAGAGTAGATAACAGTTAAGGATAGAAATTTCAAGTGGTTGAAATCACTCTGCACAAAAAGCTCATTCAGGTCTAACTGGTATGTACCTGGAACTACCAATAAAAGTAGTTCCATAACAACCACTGCAACCAACAAACATCGAAAGTCACAACAACGTTTGACATCCCTGCTAACATTTATTGTAAGGACTAAATTTCTGCATCTGATGTTGAAAAACAAATAGCTTCAGCATTTTAAGATCCATGTTTTAGGTGGATGACACAGACTTATCTATATATATTATCATTACCATGTTGTAGACAGTATAATTAACCTACTGCTTTACTGATTTTTGCTATGGTCCAAGACTGCTAAACCTCAAGTAATCCACCCACTTGTGAATCTTTTTTTCAAAATAAAGCAGGCTTCAGCCACATACATGGTACATGGAATATTACTTTTTCATTTTGTCAAAAATATGGTTCATTTAGAACCAGAGAGAAAATTACAAAAATGAAAGCACCAAATAAAACTATACATGTTCAGAAGTAATTCCTTCAGACCATTTTCCAAACTTCATTTCAGAGGAATTATAGTTAGACCAAGACTATAATGAGTATATTAGACAGTAGTAGTACCAACCACCCGAAGAACAATGCAATGCCATTCCAAATGTAAAGTTTGGAACTCTTAAGGCCAGCAATATCCAAGTACCTACATATAAAATTAATGTTATTAAGTAATGTTGAGAAAAAGTACATGAAGGTTGATGAAATTATGAACAACAGATTTACCATCTAAGATTTACAAAAGGAGTAGTGCTCTCAGAGAAAAGAACCATTAGTATGTAGATATGAACTTGACCACTTATCAGGGATAGTGTAATGGAACCTATGGATAGCCCGTGGTGTAGAACCTAAATGTTCATTGAGGAAGAAGATTTACCAGTTACATATTATTGAATTCAACATAACATGAAAGTAAAAGATGATAAAAAGTGTCAGATAATGCATTGATAATATTGTTAATGTTAATAATAATAACAAGAAAGCCTATAAGTACTTACATATTCAAGACCCCCTAAAGCTGGAAAATTCCAAAGAACCATAGCCAGATCTGTTAGAAAATAACCAATAGAAATCTGTGCAGGGAAGTATGATGAAAAACAAAGCAGAACGAGTTAACAGCAATAAATAAATTACAAATAGCATGACAGACAGAATCTTAACAAAAATGTTGCTAATAAGATTTCCATGAGACCGACAAATCATACAAATGGATGACAACAAGTCAAATTTTGTTAAGAGACTAACAACCAAATTTTGCTTATATCTTCAACTTACCCCCAATACTGTATCTGATAACCTTGATGATTTATTAATAACTATGTCGTCGTGTGATTTCGCAATGAAGACATCTGATAAGATGACGAGGTAGAAAGATGCAGATGATACAAAAAGAGCATGAAACGTAGAGAATCCCCTGCATTACAAATTATGTTCATACTTACACAAAAAATATAGTTAATTAATATGCAGAGAGGAAAGATTATGCAAAGGTACTTCACCTGTTATTCCATTCAATTTTCTCTGCACTGCTCAATTTTCCATATCCCTTGAACAACAAAGAACTCAAAATAGCAGTTGATGTATAAGCCTTCAAGAAGGAACAAATAGATCAGGCTTTAAAATTGCCAACAAAAAGTTCTTCACTACAACTAGTCATTTTTAGAATTACCCCCCTTCAGATAAAACTTAACATATGTTTCAGAAAAAGAACAAATTGAAGATGGAACAAGCTGAAACTCCATTCATAAATATACATCTAAAAGCGTATCCAATGCTAAATCACCCTATATGAATCATGACATACCATCTTTTTCTGAGATAGTAAGGCATGGAACTTTTCTGTGCATTTTGAAGGAATTGTTACTCTTGAAGGAAAATAACTAAAGAATGGACCATATCAATTCAAAACGAGGAAGCCAATAGAGTAATTAAAAGATATAATTTTTCCGAAACCAGAGTACACACAACTGCAGTTCCACTCCAAGAACATTCCAAAGATTTATCCCACATTCAATACAAAGCCTTCACCCAATAGCTTCATCTTAAAAAAATTGCACAACCACGCAGTCCACATAAGAAACCCATAAGTTTCCAATACCCTTTTTTCCAGTTTGCAAAGACATCTTATCAACTCTTAAAAGGCAACATAAAGCTCACACACACAACACAAATAATGAACAATCTGAGTTTACTTACAATAACACACAAGATGATGCCAGAGAAGATAGATGCCAGCCATAGGACTACTTTGCTTGGACTAGCATACTCATAAAAGGAGAATGAACCAAAAGAAGAAGTGGATTCCATGAAGCCCTTTTGTTCAAATTTTCTGTATCAAACCAAACAGCACCGAAGACATGACATGATAGGAAAAGTGTATTCCACTACGAAGAAGGGATATGATAATAGTGTTGGAGGAGGACTCTCTTCTCACAACAAATACAAAACATGTCCATAATAATTTGTAAGTAAATTATTTTGTGTCATTTTTGTAAGGCCAAAACCCGTAAATACATTATGGCCATCCATTTCCCATTTCCCCCTTCACAAAATTCCTTGGAAAGCAAACAAATCCCACCAAAAGAGATAGGTATTGGGTGAGACAAAGGCAAAAGAACACTTCCTTTACTGTTTAAAGTTGGAGCAATGTATATACATTGAGTTTTGCATTCTTAATCAATTTTATAAATTATCACTGTTATTGACACAAATAATTATAGTAATGTCAACTAACTTATAATAGTATTATTAAAACAAAATTCAACGATCTTCTCTAGAATTAAAAAATAGGTTTTAACAAAATTTTCCAATCTTAAAAATAATAAAACCTACTCAATGAGAAGCGATTATGTACCATAATAAACTACAAGAAGTGAAGATGAGCACGCAGTGATGGGTTCTTGACGCAGAAGCTTCACTTGTCTATAACCATTCTACAAGCCACGCACGTTATTGGTTCTAACTTTATGTGTTATGTAAGCTTTGACAGTGATTTGTTGTAGGTTAATGAAAGAAAAATAAATAGGTACTGGAATAAGATATGAAAGTAGAATTTGTCTTCATCATATCTTATTGACTTACCAAATAATTGATTAATAAAATACATGATATCTTACCATATCTTATCTCCTTTATCATGCCCAGTAGACCATATATAAGTGAGTTTATGTAATTTAATGAAATTAAATTACAAATAAATGTTACTTTATGATGATTTATTCCACTCAAGCTATGATCTCATAACCGGTTCCAGAAAGAGGAATCTTATATCAAATTTAAACTCAATGACACAACACATCAATAAATGGCGACATAAAACGTTTTTATTTAATATTAAATGTATAAATTACAAAAATTAATAGTTTTTTATTCGTAAAAGCTTAATAGTTATGAATTAAAAAGTTATCATATTACATAACATGTACTTAGACGAGAGTAGATTATACTGTCAATACATAATAGTCTTTGAAAGCAAATGCTGAGATAAATAAAGAAAAGAAACTAACAAAATAATAATTTCTCTCTTTTTTTTCTTAATCATTTTGAAACACTTGTTTGATAATATTATGTATAAAAGTAACATATTTAACTGGGGCATCCATGATAAGGCAACAAAAGTTACCATCTGCATAGTGCAGATTAGAAGATCCATGCAGTAAGCAGTGAAACATGCTTTCAAAAGTTGAAAACAAATTCAAACTGCGTCCAGTTGTTATTATTAACATGCTGCTACACCATTGGGGCTAATGTTCATAAAACTGAAATTACAGGGAAGCAAACAAGAAGGCACCGTGGCCATAACATATTTACAAGCACTCAGGCTTATTACTTAACCCAAATTAGCTTGAGTGCTCTTCAGGGATTTTCATCATCATCTAATAACCCCCTTGTATGAAAGCACTCAAACGTTCAACCTCTTGACGGTGCTCACGCACCACAGCACGAACTACATCTCCAATGGACACCATGCCAATCATCCCCTTTTCATCAATGACAGGAATGTGCCTGATTCTGTTATCTGTAACAAAATGCAGAATAAGATCAGAAACATACATGAGTTACAAGCTTATGTAATCTAACTTGGTTTCAAATCATAATGATGATAATTGTAACAATGTGAACTTTTTTTTCCTTTTATAATTTCCAGTTCCAAACTGTGATTATAATAGTAACTATCTCACAAGTTTTAAAGTTTCAAAGCTCATACATACCAGTCATCAGTTGCATAGCCTGTAGAACTCTGGTATTAGGGGTGACTGTGATAAGCTTGTTCTGCAGTCACAACATTAGAATTTTAGTTTAGTTATCATGAGTGGGAGCACCACTAACTAGGGGAACATTTTAATGCTCTAAACACATAGCATAGCACAAATTGCAGGTTCACTATAGAATAACTGCGTTTGGTAAAGCTTAATTTTGGAAAAATAGTTGTTTATTTCTCAAAAGCTCTTTCTACAAGCTGGCAGAATAGTGAACACAAGAAGTACAATAACAAACATACCTCCTCAGTCATAATATCTCCAACCTTAGTAGACTTGGAAGATCTTCCCTGCACGATGATCTTTCTCAGGTAATCTGCATAACGAAAGACCAAATAGTTAACATAAATGACCAAGGGACAAACATACAGTGCAGTAGATAATTAAGACCATTTAACTGCATGAAAATATATTGATAAAAAGACCATACTATTTTCCTCCACTACATTATGCAAAGGCTTTTCCTGGATCATTAGCTAGCTAGTAAGCCAATTAGACATTTTCCTTCTCCAACACAAATCATAACATTCTTATCAAAGCACATGCAGGTATTTACTACTTACAGCACAGGATACAGAATCTTGAAAGCCAAAAACACCATCGAGTGAATACAACCCATTTTCTTGTCATCCTTTTCGAAATTACAGGGCGCCCAAGTGTGTCAAGCATGCCAATCTCATTTTTCTTGTTCAGTCAAGCAATTATGTATATGATGCTCAATGGCTTAACATATAAAACATGTAGAATATAGAAACTATTCTCACCAAAATTCTTGCCCCAAAACTAAATAGAATTTTAAGATCTTAGATGGCACGTATAAGAAGAAGGAGATGAAAGAGCATAAAGAAGCAGTTTCCTATACAACATTGAAGTTTACTACTTTGTATTTCCAAACAATTTCATCGACACATAAAACTAAATTATCCATTACACCAATAAAGTAATTAGTACACCAAACAAGTAAAATAAAAAGAATTTACATCCTAATCGGGTACCTCTTTCCGTTATAATCCCCGCAATTGCCTTATTCTCATCAGGTTTCACAACAACCAGAGCTCCAACATTGTTTTGGGTCATCTGCAATGGAGGTCAATGTAAGAACATACATCAACCCATTGTAAACCTCCTAGATTTATTCCAAAAACGGTAGTAATAAAATGAAATACACATTACCGATTTAACAGCATTGTAAACAGTATCATCTGTGGTGCACCAAAGCCAGGAGCCATCTGCACCCTTGCCTTTATCTTTCATGATGTCTGCAATTGTTGTGCTCTCAAAACCATGTTCCTCAATGCGAGCAGGTGTAACAGATTCAAACCGTGAGGAGGCGATTGGCTGTAACAGGGGGTTCACCATGCGAACCCGTTGCAGAACAGCATTTTTTATGACATTCCCGTGGGACAAAAATGATCTCAATCCTCCTTGCATTTTAGCTGTCTAATAACCAGATAGAACATCTTAGAATTTCCGATTTTGCAAATTAATTAGTCTCAAATCTATCTATGCACAGATTTATGACAGAATAAGTGATGAAAATTGCACTCTGCAAAGAATTGTACAAGAACAAAGTACATGCAAATGGGGAGATTCTATAGAAACTAGTTCTGGAGTCACAGAATCCATTACTTCGATTAGATCCAGGATCCATCTTCTAAGAACAGAATAACCCTCTTGTCCAATTAACAAATAGTTGGCTCAAATCATAGAAAGCATTTGATTTACTTATCTTCATATATCCATTGAAGAATCTCAAACGGGAAAGTTGAGACATGTTAGAGAAAAAAAAATCACCTTACAAGTTATAAGTATGTCAAAAATGTTTAAAAACAAAACAGAAACAGTGAAACATGCAAAATTCACAGATCCAATCCCCAGATGGACATAAAAAGTTGAACCACACTCTCACCTCCCCCTTTCTTCAGATTTCTTTTTTAGATCACCAAAGGCTCATGGATTGGATGTAAATACGTAAAAGCTCACCAAAACAAAACCTGGTACCCGAGAAACCAAATCAATCAACACAGCACAACCCTACCCACGTCAACAAAACATTAACTAAAACTAAGAAGCCTTTATTTTTCATTTCAAATCTGAAAAACTAGCATCCTTTTCGAATTTAATTAAGATGGGTGAGACGTGGGCCCTTAGATTTTACTTTCATAATCACTCAAAATAACAACATATCAACCACAACTCAAAAACTTTTCAGATCCTTCATTTCCAAACATCACAAGACTCAAACTGAAGAATGGTACATGATCACAGGACAAGGAGATGGCGAAAGGAAAGATGAGAAGCCGATGACGATGATGATGATGATGATGATGAAGAAGAAGAATACCAGAGAGTAAGGTGAAGGTTGTGAAAGAGAGAGTGAGAGTGTGATGGAGCGGCGTGTAGATAGAATGGCTGAGCTGAGCCCTACCCTCGTAAGACAATGACAACACTTGACCTGTTCCTCAAATCTCACAATAACCGTGAAAGTGGGGCCCTCTCTATACTTTTGGATCATGACAATGATGACATTATCCAAATTATTATTACTAATTTACATCTTTATTATTTCATTTTGCATTTAGGTTAGTTGGGTGAGTGATTCTGACAACCCATCTTATCTCTATTACTACATTATGCTAAACTATTATTCAATTTTTCAGGGAATCTTCATATTTCTTATCACAGTAATCTACTTTTCATTTCACTCATTATTTTTCATGCAATTGTGTTATTGGCTGAACATGTTTTCATAACAATAAATATTCAAAACTCGATTTCTCATATTTAAAGTAAGAGAGAATCTGAAAGAGGGAATTATTATTTATGACAAGATTTCTTTTCTGTTACGTATCTATAATACTTATATTCCACATTCGTAAAAACTTCCAAGGAATCTTGGTTTTCTTGTTAAGTTAGTAAAGTATTTTTTTTTTAATTTGAGAAAAAATTTATTACATTTATTTATTTACTATTTCTCCTATTCTCGTACAAACAAAAACATAATTTTCTTCTATTTCTCCTGTAAGATGGGACACCGAGTGAATTGTATATCATTTTTATAAAATAAAACTTATATAATTGGTTTAAATATGTTTAATTTGCTATTATATTTAAAATTTAAATTTTTTACACTTGGTTAAGAACTCTTATATATCTGATGTTATAATTTTGGCTACACGTGAATCTTCGACAAACCATTAGTACCTAACTTTTCATTTTGTTTGCCTAACTTCCATAACTGTAAAAACCCAAATTAATAAAATTCAAATTATGTTAGAAGACAACACAAACTATGTACGAATTCGAGTCGTGTTCGTTAAACCTAAATTATAGGGTTTTAGTTATACATGGGAAAAAAAACAGAGGAAACAAGAAAAATGGGAAAAAAAAATTAACTCCCTTTAATTTTTTTATGAGTTTTGACTTCTAAAACTAAACTGAAGAATTTTTCTTAAAGGTATATTTGGACAAACACCTTACAAGTGTTTGGTCCTCGAATTACGCATACTTTGGTAGCAAAAAAAAATACTTACTTGTAAATTTTATAAAATAGTAAAAATGCAATAATGCATACAAAAATATAAGAAGCTAAAATTGTGGATGTTTTTACGGACAAATTAGTCTAAGTTTAAAGACATAGTTAGATCTAACTTTGATACTGATTTCTTTGAATTAAATAATTTTTTAAAACCTTATTATGAATCAAACTAATATGATAATATTGGAACTGATTTGGATTAAGTCATTGAATCATCTAATAATATATATGAAATAAAACTAAAAATAGCAATATTAAACTAAAAATTACAGATTTAAACTGGATAATAATATAAAACTGGATAATATAAACGTATGCAACATAAAAAATTATTATTTCTAAAAATGGGGAGGTTGAGTTTTATATTTTTTTTATTTATTTGAGTCTTACTTTCGAATTTATACTCGAACCAGATTGTAATTTTAAATTTGAATCAAACCAATGAATGAATTTGAATTTCTTTTGTTGCTAATATACAATGTTTAAAAGTAAGCTTAAATTAAGCTCCACTGCTACATAAAGTTGTGTCCTATTTATATTGAATATATTTATTTAGTACAAAACTATTAAGCTAAAATCAAAACATAATTATTGAAAGTCTAACGTCAATTAAAAAAATAAAAATATGAACGAAATCATAATAAACACTAATATTCATTTTATACCAAATTTGAATATGAATGAAAATACTATGCAAAATAGTGAGTAATGGTGGAGGCTTAATCAATATTTTTTTTCTAAGATAAACATCTTATTATATCATCAATGTTTTACTTTGGTGTAATTGAAGAATATGAGTGATTGATTACACAAATTTTAGTGTACCTATTAAGTGGATTGGTAGTAATAATAGTATTTGGATTTTACGTTGATCTTGAAAATGTCAAATATAATAAAGAGTTATTCATAATAGAATCTCAAGCTAGTTTTATGTCACAAATCCCGTTAACAAAAATGTCAGTGGTTCTTCAAGAAAAAATCAAACATAATATTCATGAGAACGATAATCCAATACTTAATAACAATGAAATTTTATCGTTCTTCACAAATATTTCAATCTTTGATGTTGATAATGAAGTGGACGATATCCATGCCACATGAGATGACCATCACAAAAGGTTGTGGGAGAGTGTTCCAACCACTAGTGCAAAATATAAAAACAATGACCATTTATTTAAAGTGTTTTTACACATTGTCATTCAGAACGCGATGGTATTTTTGAAATTAACTTCATTTATGAATTCAACTATTTGATATAGCCGCATTTAAAACGCTTTGTTTTAAGAATGTGACTATTAGGTAAAGTTATGTTCTTAAACAAAGCGCTTTATTTAAGAATGTGATTTTACCTAATAGTCACATTCTTAAAACAAAAAGCTTTGTTTAAAAATGTGACTTTACCTCTTAGACGCATTTTTAAATCATTTTTTATCTTAACACAAAAGCGCGTCACGCACGCTTTCATACTTTCCTTGGCACTTCGTTTCTTTTTTGTTCTTCTGCTAGGTGCTTCCTCTCTTCTTGTATCCACACAGCCTGCATTGTTTTCGTGCCATTGGTGAGTCGTTTGAGATCTCTACTTCTTCTTTACTATTAGTTTTTGTATTTTTTTTCGTTTATCCTATTTCTTTATTTTCTACCATTGCTAGAAGGTCACCACTGTTTCATTGACACTGTTTGGGTTTTTACTTTGCCTTGCTCTGTCGGTATTGTTGTCGCCGCTGTTGGTCCTATGTTACTCTTCACCACCACCGTTGTCTTCATGAACAAGGTTGGTGGTGTTTCATAGTTTTTAATTTTTTGTAATTTTATTAATTTGTTTAATTTTTATTTATTATAATTTTTTTTTTAAAAAAATTTGTATCATTTTTGTTATAATTTATTTTTATTTTTTAAATTTATTATAGCTCATTCATTTTACATAAACTATGATTCTATTTATGTCAAAATTATATAATAAATTTAGAATATACATGTATAATTAAGGAATAAAATAGTAATTAAATCATATAAAAATTATCTATTAATTAATTTATCTTTGAAAAAAAATAGAGTTGTAGATAATTTGGGATATGTGGTGACTGCGATTGGGTTTGGTTGATATGGGAACTTGTGAGTTTTTGTCTTTTAGTGGGGAAGGGTTTTTGACACATGCCGCTGAGGTGTTATTCATCTGCCCCAAAACCAACAAAATCATGACACTTAAATAATTTTTTTATTTTTTTTAAAAAAGATAATATACTTTTATATAATTGGTCATTTTTATAAAATATTTAATAACTTTTATACAATACTAGTGCAAACATATACTATAATATGAACATATCTGCTGTGTGTTGTTAACAAATAATATTTATACGTTTATTTAAATAAAAAAATATATGTATTATTGTTTATAATGGATAAATAGTTTTTGTATTTTTTTTTTTATTGTATAGTTATGAAGTTAAAAATAAAATAATTTTTAAATACAATCAATGATAAAATGAAACTTAATTGTGAAGTTTGTGAACCTATGACTACATTTTTTTTCTTGTTATTTCTTTTTCTTCTATCAAATTTTTATTTTTATTCTTATTCTTACAAATATCTCTTTCTAACATTTTTTCTCAACCTTTCTTTCTTTGTTTTTGAGCTTAATTCTATTTTTTTTATTAAATATTAAATATTGTAAATTTTAATATTTATTATAATATTTTAGGAAAAATTGTTTAGTGAGATTCTATCCAATTAGTGAAATTTATTAGAAATAAAACATCTCATTTTGATTGTAATTCGTTAAAAAAAATTATGATGAGTTAATTATACAAATATGAGTTACTCTAAATTACAAAATTGACAAGTGAAAACACTTTCTTATTCCTTATTATTACATATAACACTTTTGGCTCAAAAGTACTACCATCCCCTAGTTAACCAGTATAATTATTGTTCAAGATAAACCTCACTCAAATTTATATTCCAATTCGCAAGATCAAGGAAATAAAACAAACTATGCTTAGATTTAATTAACTTAGGCATTATCATGAAAGTACCAAAATAACTACATTTGGTTATACAAGAAAAGTGTAATTCAAAGTATAAAGTTCAAATTAACAGCATTAGACTAGTCAAAACATATATTCAATTAGACCATTCAAATGGTTTCACACATGGTTAAATATGACTCAAAAGGGTCTACCCTACATCACCTTATTAAGTCATCAAAATTTCTAAGTCTAAGTTGAAATGTTGAGATTTTCATAAGTTATGTGAGTTGATAAGATGATATTTCATCAAAATTATTATTTGATTTTGATGTATTTTTAAACATTTAGATAATTTAAAAAATGTTTTTAATTTTAGACAAGTTTTAATATTCTCCAATTTGAAAGAGAAGCATCCATGCTATTATGAAATGATGTTAAACTTATTTTCTTCATTTGATTTGACTTTTTTTACTAAAATATTTTAAATTAAATATTTAGTGTTATTTGAGAGCACGAGTATTTACTAAAGGTTATGTCATGTCTTTGTCTTTAAATATGTAAATATATTTTTGAAACGATAATAAAAGATGCTATAAAAGAGTTTTAGGAAATGAAAGAGAGACTGCTAATTATGGCAGTAATAATATATTATAATGTTTCTTGTAAATGTGAGTTTTAAAATGATTAGTTTTAATAAAATTATATTTATAAAGTTTGTATTAAAATAATAATTTCAACAATAGGAGTTTTGCTGAAAAAGCATGTTATGGTTGCATGTAGGTAGTGGGTGGCTGAGGTTGTAACTGGTGGAGGGTCTATGCGGTGGCTCACCGCTTCAGTACCTTTCAATGGTCAAACAACATTCCAAAGGTGCCATGAATAAAGCTGACCAGAAGGTAATATTTGACAATTTTAATTTTAATAATATAAACATTCGTTGTGTTATATAAAATAATTTATATATTAATAAAAAAAACAATAAATAATTAAATAATAAATTTTAGATTTCTGATATGATATTTTGAATTCATATAATTTTCTTGGTTTATATATTCACATAAAAGAGAGCAAAACATTTGTGGGCTTGATGATTTATAAAATTACTCAAATCTCAAACATAGTTGTTGGTAAAACTTATTGGGCCTTATAGGTTTATATAATTTCTTTATGGTGTAGGAAGAAAGAGTCCAGAGATGATTTTGCTGGATAAAGATATCAGTTATTATTGTTTAACCCTACTTAACATTGTAACTAGGATTTGAAATGTAATATTCTAATTCTATTTTTTTTTCTGAATTATTAATTACTAACTATATGCACTATTGTAGCGATCATAAGGCAAAAGCACAAAAATGATGTAATTTTTTCTTGAAATTCACATAATGGGTAGAAAATATTTTTATTATGATGAAAAATACGATTTTGAATTTTTTTGGAAGATATAGTAGAGATATAACATGATTTCTGTGAATTTTTTTTAAGAAGTCGGCATATTTATACACAACTTCAATTTATGTTAAATGGTATATATAGAGCATGACTTTAGTGATTTTTTATTAAATAAGATTATTTATTTTTTAAATGGAATAATTTCTTTTATAAATTTTATAAAATTGAGAATGACTAAATTATTTTTTAATTGAAAAAATATTTTTAAAAAATAATATTAAAATCTTAAACCGGTAAAATATAAACCCTAGTAAAAAGTATCACAACTAACCCTAAATAATAAAACATAAAATGTAAACCTACACACTGAACCTAAACCATAAACTAAAAAAAGCTAAAATATAAAAAAAATATAAAATATTAATAAATAGTTGATCTTTTAAAATTTTAATATCCTAATATATTGTCCATCAAATTTCTTAATTCATTTCTATCAACCTTATTTTTAACGTATCTTAATATAACTCTTTATCAAAAGTTATTAACACTACTAGTTATATATACAAACTTAAATTATTATTGAATTTCAAATGCATCACTCAAAGTTCACTCTCATCTCATATCCTTTCTAAAACCGAATACTTGATTATAGGTAATTTGGCAAATCTCTACTATACATTTAAACAAAAACACTCATAAACGACTCAACTGGTCTTATCATTTTGATTTACAAATGTGTAAATTCAGATAATCTATATATTTTTCAATACCATGTTATGAAATTTAGTTTTATTGTGTACCGGTACGGGACGAGATCGGGACTCACCTGGCTGCCCGATGCCCAATCAACCTGACCGAGATCAGGGGAACCTGGCTGAGACCTTAGAAGACTTGGCCAAGAGGCTGAGACCTTAGAAGACTTGGCCGAGAGGCTGAGGCCTTAGAAGACTTGGTCGAGAAGCTGAGAGGCCGAGGGGCCGAGACCTTTGAAGACTTGTGCCGAGAGGCCAAGAGGCTGAGACCTTTGAAGACTTGTGTCGAGAGGTCAAGAGGGCGAGACCTTAGAAGACTTAACTAAGACGACCGAGACCACAAGGATTTGGCCGATGGCCGACCCGCATCAAGGGAACTTGGCCGATGGCCGAACCCTATCACAATTAACGCTCAAACCGAGATC
>Ga0123342_1002074_pt1 | contig 33603 bp, 22 predicted proteins | sample Turbeawhitnodule_FD_89960 | JGI IMG/M metagenome (GOLD analysis project Ga0123342, IMG submission 89960) | Root nodule microbial communities of legume samples collected from Mexico - Turtle bean Mexico white nodule | ecosystem: Host-associated > Plants > Roots > Nodule | place: Mexico: Nepantla... | reverse complement strand
GTAGCAATCTAACAGCTTCTAGCCGAGCCACTGGTGCATATGTCTCATCATAGTCTATTCCTTCTTCTTGATTATACCCTTTAGCCACTAGCCTAGCCTTATTTCTGGTAATCACCCCATGCTTATCCATCTTGTTTCTGAATACCCATTTTGTTCCAATTATATTCATCTTAGGTATTCTAGGAACAAGAGTCCAGACCTCATTAAAAGCAAATTGATTTAGTTCCTCTTGCATGGCCAGAATCCAGTTGCTGTCCTTGAGAGCTTCATTCAGATTTTTGGGTTCTACTTGAGATACAAAGGTCATTGTTTCACAGAAGTTATTCAAGGACTTTCTAGTTGACACTCCTTTCTCAATGTTCCCAATGACATTATCAAGGGTTAGGTCTCTCGGGGTTTTCCACTCTTTTGGCAAACCTGCAGACACAGTAGGTTCTTACATAGCATGTACATCAGCAGTATCAATATGAATCGATTCATTTTGATTTAAAACAAATTTAAATTCATCACTGTCAAGGTCATCAGCAGCAGTTTTAGATATGCTATAAATTTTCAAAACCCCCTCTAAATTCAAATATAAACTTTTATAATTTTTCACATGGTTGTACTACACTCTAAAATAATGGAATACTTCCTTGACAATTTCTAATTACATTAACACCATCAAAACAACACAACTAACAATAATGCAAAATGCACACTCCTAGCTCAAAAAATTATAATAGTAAAGAACCTACTCAAAATAAAGCCCAATTATATAAAATGTATATATGCAAGCAAGAGAGAAATAAAGAGAAATTTAATTTAAATTATATTTATTTTTCTTTTCTTTTATGAAAATCAGGTTGTTTAACTTGTTAATTTAAAAAATATTTAACTTCTCCTTATATTAAAAAATACAAAAGCTAAAAAGATTGAATCAAACATAATTATATACAAATACTTAAGGTAAGAAGTTAAAATCTAAGAATTGTGGCTAAAGAATACGCATTATGTCTAACTTCCACTCCAACCTAAAATTTTGGGTTACATTCATAAAAATGAGGCAAATTCTTGCTCCACCATATGAATTTCAACATGTTTCAATCGGCTATTGAAAATGATAAAAAACACTCTTTTAAAATTATGAAAATAACCTTAAATAAAAGAAGGGTGTAAATAAAAATTACTTGTGAAATTTTTTTTCTGAAAATATTTTGGATTTGAATTTTCAAAACATATTTTTAAATTTTGGAAATTTTTATTCAAAATTCATTTTCAATTTTGTGTTCTGGAATTTTTGTTTGGAATGTAGTTTTTTAGTTTTGAATTATATTTATTATGGATTTTCAAATCCAGAATAAGAGTAATTTTGGAAATCTCAAAAAAAAAATATAGGGTGCAAGTTAAATTTGATATGGTGCAGAAAGAAATTGCCTAAAAATATTCTGAAAGACCCGGTATAAATAAAAAAAACTAGGAAAATTGCTTTTTGCACCTGATATTTTTGACCTGGAACATGGATTGTGTGAAGTTATAAAAATATCATTTTTAGTTTTTAATTAAGAGGGATACAAATCAAAATATATTCTGGAATACATTTTCAAATTTAAATTTTTAAAATATTTTTTAAAATTCTGTAAGTATTTTTCCAGAATTTTTTATATCCCTTCCAAAAATTTATGGATTTTATTTTGATTTTTTTTTTCAAAATGTATTTTCGTATCATGGAATTGTTTGTCTGAAAATATTTTGGCTTTTCCATTTTATTCCAAAATTTCATTTCCTTTTCACAACAAACAACATTTGAAATATATTTTTATTTTTCATTCTATAATGCCAATTATTGATAAGTTTAAGTCTAACAAATGTAAAAAAAAAAAAAGGGGCCATACTCAATTCCTTATTAGAGTGTTTTTAATGTTTTTTTTATTTTAATTGACATCTTAGATTAAGGTATTGGTGAATATGAATCTTTTCATAACTAATAGAGCTTAAAATTAATTTTATAAACAACCAACTTATATGGTTGGCTCCACAAAGACAATATTATTTTGTCTTGTTAAAATTTTGTTTTGAGCCCTCTAGCAGTCATTTATATGTGATTTAAAATGAATATTGGTGAGAGGAACAAGTCAAGAATTTTATATTGAATGAATAGGATTCATTTCTTGGGAAATAAATTTACTTATTCTGTCTCTCTTCTCCTACACTTTATATACATATACATATAAAATAGGTTTGCTTATAGCCTAAGAGATGCAATGTTCTCTGCTTACCATGCAAGTTTTATTGCAGCTTTCTTTTTTCTGGATAAGATTGCTTATATATCTCTGCCACACCTACCTCATTGTCACAAGTCACACCTCCTTTAAACCAAAGCCAGAGAAAAAGATGGGCCTGTCTCTGCAGAAACTTGCACCTGGTATTCCCTTGTCTTCTTCTCTATTATTGTTGTTGGAAAAACATTTTAACATCTCATATTTATCTCATGCATGCATGTAATCTTACTCTAGAGCTCATAATTTAGTTTATCTATGGATATCATAAAGTGAATAATAATTACTTTGCATCACTAATTTCAACATTTACCTCTTACATCAACTTAAGTTTAACTACGTACTTTCTTTGATGTCTCATGTTTTGTTGCATGTTCATAATATTTTTAATGAAAATTTGAGACAGGGGCTGATCAAAAAAAGCTGAAAGAACTTGAACCAATTATAGACGAAGGGTATAAAGAGTTATTCCAAGACAAAGGCAGCATGGAATTCCCAGTTTTTTACAGAGCAGTATGCGAGATTGTCGAGTACTTAACCATTTTCGTATAAAGCTGCTAAATTATTATTTAATTAATTATAAAGTGACACCATTTTGTTATGCTGTATGTAACATTCTTAGCTTTCACAATGTTTTGTCAGGAAACTCAATGAAAAACTCGGAAATACGCAGATTAAACTTCCGGCGACCAAGGATCTGGAGACAGAATTCAATGTACGCATATTTCTATCATTATATCAGATATGGATATTTAATTAGTTTTTTAATACATCGTAAATTTGTATATTTTTAATTGAATTTATATTACAAATTTTAATTTTAAAATATTTTTTATTTTTTTCTAAATAGATTAATGTATAATGTAACATTTTGTGTAACAAATATTCATGACACTCTTTCCATATGTATATTTTCTTCTTGTTCTATATGTCTGTTTATATTTCTCTTATTTATTTGTCCTTTTTTTACTAATTTTTAATTAATATTTTTTTATGTGAATTAGTTTGATGTGATATTATTATTATTATTATTATTATTATATAAAAATTAGCAGCTTAGCTAAATAAGATATCTACAAGAAGAATTTATTTTTTGATAAATGCACGAAATTCTTTAATTGTTTTTGTAAATTCATAAAATCTTTTAAAAAAATCTTATGATTTCATATTTCATAAACCTTTTTAAAAATTCAAATTACCAATTCCTATAGTTACAAAAGCCTTTTTATTAAAAAGTCATTACGTTCTTAAAATGTAAAGAAAAACTTGAATACATAGTCTAATGAATTTCATCAAATTTTAGTTATTAATAAAAATATTATTTTCAAACTCAGATATAAAAAAAAAAAAAAACTACGTATTGATTAAGAAGTCATATTTATTGCATATAATACTCACATTTAAATCAATTTGAACGTGTTTATGGAATGAAGAGATCAAATAGGACTGAATTAGTTGAAATTTATTTATATTTTAGAGTTGGATTATATTTTAGATTTGTGTTCGAAAGGGGTATGTTAAAAAAGTAGATTACAAAATTGCAATTCCCAGTGTTTCTCTTTTGATAATTTTAGCTAGCTTATATGGTACATTATATGAGTTTAAGTTCTGTATAATTAACAGATGATTGTTCTTTGCTTTAATGGGAAATGTAGAAGCGTGAAAATGAAAAGAGTAAAACTGGGAAAAACAAGGCACTGACAAAAACAGAATTCCAGGAGATAATGAAAAATTTGGTGAAAACATCAGGATTTACTGGTATAGGAGCAAAGGAAGCAATCTTGTGTATTTTTGGTGTTCCATTGGCTGCTCTGTTGATAAAGCAGAAAGTGATGCCTGAGGCAATTCGAGATGAATATTTCATTCCAGGAGTAACTTCTGCCACGGTTTTCACCCTTGCTGCTCTCAACAAGATTTGATATTCATTATATTATATCTATATATATATATATATATATATATATAGACCGACCAACAATGTGTAATTGCATTACTTTGTACTTCTGCAACTTCATAACTTCAATCTATCTATGAACCAATTGATAGGTTCCATGATTTCATACTCGCCTCTCTATGCATTCAGTCAAGTTTCAAATAATGTAATTAATTAGTCCTAATACAGTGGATTAATGGTCAAATAGCTACTCTCATGTTGGAACTTTCATGACTGAATTAATCTAATGTAGACAGAAAAGTTTGAAAGAAAAAAAGTCAGAAGTCAAAGAAACTGAAAATAAAGGTGAAGGACTTTTCTAGAGTAGTTTAAAAAATTTCAAAATCTAAAACTACTTTTTAGTTTTCAGTTTGTAAATTTATTTCTTTTTATTAGTTTTAAAAACTTGTTAATCTAATAATATTCTTCTGAAATGCTTTATAGAAAAAAGTGTAACACTATACAATAAATTGTGATGAAAGAATTTAGAGTGAAAGCATGACAGAGTAGAAAAGAATTTTTTTATGTTTTCACAAACTTGGTTCAAAATAGATTATGATAGATCGAATCTAGATAAAACAGACACTAAAATATAATATGTTCAGTATTTATGGTTTAAGTCTTGCATGAATTTAGACAGAACTAGTAACAAATTTGATGCAGGACTATAGCGAGTTGGGACTCAAATTCAAATTCAATTCATGATTATGGATTTTTTTGTTGTGAAAGAAGATGACGAAGAGAATCTTCTGCACTAATGGTTCTTCAAAGTCAAAATATGTGCAGCTATGTACACTTGAGGTACTTAATCAACAACTCCATGTGTGAATGAGAAAACACTGATATGGCTACTTTATATACTTTGAAATGAAAAGGAAAAAAGAATGAACCATTGCAATTGTTGTCTTTTGATAAAATCCAGACATTAAATTACCAATGATTGGACAGTGATTGCGCACATTAAACAAACACAAATTGGAAAAACTTTAAAATATAGGCGGTTAGAGGTTATAGGAGATGTGGCCCACAGGAGCATGAATTTTTCAATGTTCAATTCAAAAATATGAAAACATACCTTCATGAATCAATCACATGGCACGTGCTCCAAATTAACGACAGGTCCTCTAATTTACTTTGCAAGTGACAGTTGTTGGGAGTTTGACACAGTTTGAGGGTCATCTTGCATCTCCTGTAACATCAACATGTCCCCCAACTCTTTGGAAATTAACATGCCAAGAAACAAAAAAGCCTGCGACAACATCCCAGACGGCTTAGGTTCATCAGAAACAAAAAAAACATCAGAATGGCCGCATCATTGATAGACTCCTTTGCCTACAAAATTATTGCATGTTTTTCAAGGATGTATTAAAAAAATCATTCTTTCTTCTATCAGATTATTACTCTTAAGTACCAATACAGGGAGCAAAATGATTGATTACTTGGGAAAAAGTGACTCCTTTTTTCCTGCGCGTTGGCGGTTCGACGCCGTTTTCTTGGTAGTTTTTCAGTATGGGTCTGGATTCGGCTAGGTTTCATATACGCTGGCACTGTCTTCAAATCAAGATTTGGAGTCTTGAACAATGATTGTTGTATCCGTGTCCTAGTTCCCTGCTTCTTGTATTAAAGGTGATATGATATCTTGTATCAGTGCAAAGCCCCCTGAGGATGTATATCTTGTGAGTTTTAATGACGGCAAAAATCATCTTCACAAAGAGTGATCTTGAATAATGGGGATAAACCTTTGACGCGTATAGAACTCTGCAAGAAATTGGGCAAGATGTGGAATTTTTTATCTGATTGAAAAACCATCATTTGGGTAAAAGATTCTATGAATTTGCATTTTCGTAATTGGAAGATGTGAGAAGAGTTTTAGGTGTTTGGTCTTGGATATGAAAGAGATGCCAGATAAAATGATAGGACTCACATTTTCATACTGCAGGAGATGCCATTCTAATTCTGTGGTGGTTCAGAAAAGACAGGATAACCAGGTTACACATAAATATGTTGAAAATAAACCAGTTGATATTAAGGCTGATGCGTGATTAGAGAACTTTAGTGTGGGTGAAAAAGAAGAGGAGGTTGGTCCTAGCAATACTGGTGCAGATAGCTTAGATGGTATTCCAAGTATCATTGCGGAAACTCAGAACATTGTTAATTAAAATGAGGTTCAATCTTCTGCTAAAAAATACTCCACTGATAATAGGATAAATTCTCCAGGTTTGGCCTTTCAAAACAATTTTGATGGTTTGCTTAATGATATCGAAACTAACAGTGTTGATAATATTATTCCATTGAATGTTCTTAATAATAATCAAGGTGTGCAGTCTACGTAACAAAATCCTCCTTTGTAAGTGCCTGAGGTTTATGTAACTACAACTTCAGAAAACTCAGTTGTTGCCAATTTTGAATATGAACAGGAAGTGAGGTGAAAGAGTTGGGCTAATATGGCTCATGAAGCTGAACTTTCTTCTTCTGAATTTGAAGAATCTGAAGAAGACAAGGTCAAAACCTCACGAAAACCTGGCAGGCCTAAAAGGAATGCTTCTAAAGCTGCTAAACACACCACTAAAGGGAATCCTACAAAACGAAAATAATGTAGCTAAGATCTCTCTATTGGGATATCTATGGTGTGGCTAATGATAAAACTTTAAATATGCTTAGTAGTCTTCTGAATAAACATCGCCCTGATGTTGTGTTTCTTGTTGAACCTATGACTTCCAATGCTGATTTACATGCTAAATTCTTTGTCAAGTTAAGATTACAGATGGTTGTTTTCTCTCCTAGTAATTCTAAGATTGCTAAGCTTGGTGGTGTCAATCATTAATGTTAGACCACAATATATTGTTGTGTCTACAGTGTTGCAGGTGAAAACCATGAATGTTGCTGGGGTCTATGCAGCTACCACGTATGTCAGCAGGAGACAACTTTGGCAGGATTTGAGTGGTCTCCAAGGTCCTTAGTGTATTGTTGTGTATTGTTAGAGATTTTAATGATGTGTTGTCAACTAATGAATGCAAGGGAGGAATTCCCCCTGATCTTACCTCTTGTTCTGAATTTTCAGATTGGATTAATAAAAATAATTTCATTGGTATGTCTTATACTCGTACCTGTTTTACTTGGTCCAAGTACAGGTTTTGGTAATCAAAGGATTGGTAAGGGGTTAGATAGGGTTCTTTGCAATCATGGTAGTCAAAATTTGGTATCTTACTCAAAAGAGAAATATAAATCATAAATGGGGAGATCATAATATGGATAGTAAGATTCTATTTATATGCACGCATAAATCATTATATCTCACTCAAAAAATTTATAATTCAACCTCATAATATATATAAAAAAAAAAGTACATAATTAGATTCATATTCTTATCCTCCACTCTCCTAGTTATACATTACATTAAACCTTGTTTCGCTTTCAAATTTGCAAATTCAGGAGGATAATGCAATTAAAGGTTAAGAAAATAGTTTACAACATGTAAATGTCTATGGAGTTGTTTGTCCCACCTTCCATCAATGATGTTTCACAAAGACAAATAACTAACCAAAATATATTAAAATGAAGTTTTTTGCTTTGAATTTCAAAATCACTATCCTAACAAACAAATACATAGACAGTTAGCTAACCAGAATAAAATACTTTTTTCTGACAGCATTGAAAGCCTTTTGTATTTGTCTTTAGATTGTTTCATTGCTTCATAAATGAAACTCATGGCTAGCTTTTGAGATGAATCAACCAATTGAAGCACTTCAATTAGAGGCAATGTACCATTCAAACAAGTTATGATATTCTTCCAAAAATTCTTATCTAAAACCACATCTTCAATTATTTTACCATAATTTGTTTTTGTTTTAACAAACGTATTATACTTCCATTCATTACTCGTAAACATTCTAATTAAAGCTCTATTATTATCATGAAGGCACCCTAATGTCAAGGACGATGTAACAAAGAGTAATACCTGGTCTTACCAAATCTCTTCCTTTTTGTGAAATATTGTAATAGAGAAATTATAGATCTTAAATTGATAAAATGAGTAATTTTTTTACCTTTTGAAATTGTCTCCTCATGAATTGGGATCTCTTCTCATAATCCTTCAACATTAAGTCAACGAATGTGCAACATAAGGTGTCCAAAATAGTCTTTTTCTCTTTGCAATCAATATTTGACCAGCAACTTTGTAGTTTGCAACACAATGTGCAACACAAGGTTTCCAAAATACCTTTTGACAGTATTTGCATTGAAGTTTTCTAGTATCCCCAACAACTAAGATACAACACTTCCAAGCAATCACTCTTATTTCCTGGAACATTTTTGGGAGTCACCGTCACACATAGGTATAAAAGTCATTTTAATAATCGGAATATGGGACTACAAATTGGGTGTGGTGTAGTGGGAAAAATATAGGGAAAAAATTGCACTTTGGTTGTAGAGGGAAAAACATAGGAAGAAGGAAAATCGCACTTTGGAATGAAGTGTGTGTGCAGTGAAAATAAATATATGAAGGGAGGAGAGGAAACTGGGAAGTTGGAAGAGAAGAAATCAATTGGGTTAAAAAAATAAGTGTGGCATAGCAAAAACCTAGAGAGTTTCATGGGGAAGTTGAAAGAGAATGATAAGTCATTTGGTTTCATTTCAAAAAATAATAACGTGGCACGAAAATTGGCTTAAAGAATTAAGTGTGGTAACTATCCATTGAGTGTCATCCAGAGAATGAGTCATATGGTTTAAAAAACATAAGTGTGGTAATTGTCCAGTGAGTATTTTGCAGAGAGTCATATGGTTTCAAAACACATAATCGTGGCATGACTCATGCACTTCCTCCATCCAAACCCAATTAGGAAATTTAATTGTAGCACTTTAGGTTTTTCCTAATTGTATGACTCAAATGATTATGATGTGTAGAGATTTGGAGAAGGGGAAGGAGAAAATTCATGTTAAGGTAGAGCCTTCTGCTGAGGGATTAGACCATCTGGAGGCATCAGACGATGAGGCGTTAGACATGTTTACCAACCGTCTGCCTCTTACATGAGTAGGCCTGCAAACGTTGACTCTAGTTATCAACTTATGTGTGACAAAGAGAGGAGGATAATCAAGCCTATACATAGGTTTGGATATGTCAATCTTATAAGTTATGCTTTGACAACAGTTAAAGAGCAATTTAAAACCTAAAAGCTTTCAAAAGGTTGTAAAAAGTTCAAAAGGTCAACAATGGCAAGTTTCCATGGAAGAAGAAATTGAGTCTCTAAGAAAGAACCACACGTGGACGCTTGTTGATCTACCAAGAAAACATAAGGTGGTAGGATGCAAGTGGATGTTCAAGAAGAAGGAAGAAATACTAAGTATGGAGGGTTAGAGATTCAAGGCTAGATTGGTGGGGAAAGGTTTTACACAAGAGGAGGGAGTTGACTAAAATGAGATATTATCACCTGTGGTAAAATATTGTTCCATAAGGATTTTAATGTCTATTGTTAACCAGTACAATCTAGTGTTAGAACAGTTACATATGAAGATGTTTCTGCATGGTATTATGGAGGAGACTGTCTATATGCAATAGCCCGAGTGGTTTGTTGAAAAGGATGAGAAGTTATGTCTCTTAGAAAAATCTTTATATCCAAAGATTAAGTTCATAGTTTGAAATGAAGGATCTTGATTCCGTGAGACATACACTAGGGGTGGACATATAGAGGGATCAATGGGATACTACATTTTTTCTTAACAAGGGTACTTGTAGAAAGTGGTTGAGAGGTTTAGGATTCATGAATCTAAATTTGTGGGGACAAACACTACATAAAGCTCTCAGTTGCTCAAGCTCCAAGTACTAAGGAGGAAAGAAGGAAGGTGAAGACTATCCTGCATGCAAATGGAGTTGGTAGCATCATTTATAGGATGGTCTGTAGCAAACCAGATCTAGTTCATGCATTTAGTGTTGTTAGCAGGTACATGGAAGATCGTGGACGACCTCATTGGAAGGCTTTAAAGTGGGTTTTGAAATATCTAAGATGAACAATATCATCTAGTCTTGTGTATAGACGATCTACCCTTGATAAAGTTGTTATAAAAGGGTATGTGGACATTGATTAAGCAAGAAATGTTGATACCAGAAAGTCACTTTCTAGGTATGTCTTTACGTTATTTAGTATTGCAGTTTGTTGGAAATCTAGTTTACAATCAATTGTGGCTTTATCCACTACTCAGGCAAAGTATATCGTGCTCATAGAGGGAGTAAAGGAGACACAGTGGTTGAAGGGGATGAATGGAGAGTTAGGAAGTGTACAAGAATGTGAAACGTCATCCACTTAGTTGATCATCAAATTTACCATAAGAGAAAAAAACATCAGACTTTATTTCGTGAAAGACGTTATTGAGTCTAACCTTTTATTGAGTCTGAAAAGGTTAGGATCGAGAATATAGTCTCAAAATAAAATTCAGCAATGTGTTTAGAAAGTCCTTGTTAAGATTAAGGTTCAAACGATGTCTGGAGTTGGTTGATTTTTCATTTGAGGAAAAGGGAAGTTGAAGTTGGAAGCTCTTCTATGATTTGAAGTCAAGATGGAGAATTATGATGGTTAGCTCTAAATCATGTATAAGAGCTTATTCATACGGTCTAACTATCTGATGTGAAGAATAAAAAGATTGTCTACTAGAGATCATCTAATAGTGTTAGATCATCTAGTAGCATTGAGAGAAGTTAGAATGTCTAGTACGAGTTTAATATAATTGTCTTAACAAAATGATCTTACTCTTTTTGCATAGAGTCAATATATAGAGTTCTTGTGATCTTTGTAAAGATGTTGATGTGTGAGAGTTCTTTATGTATATACCTCCTATTATTAATAAAGTGTTTTCTTCGATCTTGTTCATATTTTCTTGCTTCATTATTTTTTAGAACCCAACAACCTTCAAACTATAATGACCTCTTGATCATATAGCCACATGACATTATTTCGTTTTAAAAGACTTTATGCAAGTAACCTATGCATTATTTCCTTTTAGCTCAGCATTTCTGAAAGTCCTTTTATCTCTTATTTTCTTCCAAATCTTTTTTTTAATTATATTTTAGGCTTGTTAATTTGTCAACTTAATGTTACATATTTGGGAATGCCTATTATCTCACATATAAAACTTGTAAAAAGTGACAAAGATATTGATGAAACATCTAGTTTACAAATAATATATAAATAAAAATAATATACTATTGTGATGTAATAAATTAAAAAATGATATTCAATAAATTACAAACCATATTAATTTAATAATGATAATTAATTATTATCATTTTAAGTATGAATAACATCTTCTATAACAATTAAATTTAAATAACACACTAATAAAATAATAAAATAGTGTTTAATATATAATCAGTAATTTATTTTATATCTAATATAATAGAAAGTGTATTGGTAGATTATCAACATTTAAAAAACATAGAATTGTGGAAGTGAAAACATTGGTTAAAGAATGGTTCTGAAAAGTGTGCTGTTTGCAACTATCAACTACTCCATATGAATCAGAAAGCACTGAAATTTTATGGATGCTTTCTTTACTTTGTAATGAAAACGAAAAGGAACCATTGCCAATCGTTGTCCTTTAATCAAATAAGACATCAAATACCAATGGTTAGACAGTGATTGCGCACATTAAACAAACACAAATTGGAAAATTTGTTAACTATGGGCTAAGAATAGCATGCAAACACCTTGGTTTTAGCACCAGTCACCATTTGTGTCTCCAGTTGTGTATGGCTCTTAGGGGTTGTAGGAGATGTGACCCACAGGAGCATGAATTTTTCAATGTTCAATTCAAAAATATCAAAACATACCTTCATGAATCAATCACATGGCACGTGCTCCAAATTAAGGACAGATCCTCTAACTTACTTTGCAAGTGACAGCTGTCGGGAGTTTAACACAGTTTGAGGGGCATCCTCCATATCCTGTAACATCAACATGTCCCCGAAATCTTTGGAAATTAACATGCCAAGAAACAAAAAAGTCTGCGACAACATCCGAGACGGTTTAGGTTCATCAGAAACAAAAAACACCATAATGGCCGCATCATTGATCGACTCCTTTGCATGCTACACAAATTATTGTATGTTTTACAAGGATGCATAAACAAAATCATTCTTTGAATGCATTTGAATACGTGGGGTGTGCGTGATTATTATTCATAAGTACCAAATGTGAGGATATAAGGAAAACAGGAGAGAGCAAAATGATTGGAAAAGATAGCGGTGTCATGAAGGCATGGGAGGCAACGATGAGAAAGACACATGCAGTTGCCAAGAAGCGTGCTAACAGTATATTTGGGACGATATCCTTGACACAAGTTACGGAAGAAGAAGATAACCAGGATGATTATGATGACCAAGAAGAGAATGGGAACGAGGTATATGAGGTATACCTTGAAGAGAAGAAACTACCTAATGGGGATTACTATACGGGGGAATGGGCAAATAACTTCCCACACGGGCTAGGGAAATACCTGTGGACCGATGGGTGCATGTACGTTGGAGATTGGTTCAAAGGGAAGACAAAGGGAAAGGGTAGGTTCAGTTGGCCTTCAGGGGCCACGTATGAAGGGGAGTTCAAGAGTGGTTTCATGGATGGGACAGGGACTTACACAGGGTGTAGTGGGGAGACTTATAAGGGGCAGTGGGAACTGAACTTGAAACATGGTCATGGTTTTAAGAGTTATGCCAATGGGGATTGGTTTGATGGAGAGTGGAAGAGGGATTTGCAAGATGGGGAGGGGAGGTATGAGTGGAAGGATGAGAGCCATTATGTGGGGGAATGGAGGAATGGGAGTATTTGGGGTAAAGGGTCATTTGTTTGGGCTAATGGGAATGTGTTTGAAGGGGTTTGGGAAGATGGTTGGCCAAAGGGGAATGGGACTTTCAAGTGGCCAAATGGAAGTTTTTATGAGGGAAATTTCAGCAAGGATGGGAAGGATCAGAATGGGACATACCATCCATGTGAGTCAGCAGAGGGGGAGGGGCATAGTGAGTGGGATCCTCAAGAGTTGTATAGTGAGTTGAGTGGGTATTTGGTTTGCCCTGCAGAGAAGGTTCAGGTTATGCCATCACAGAAGAGGCTTGCAGTTTGGAGGTCTACAAAGGCAGGGGAGAGTGCTAAAAATAGGAGAATGTCAGTGGATGGAAGGGTAAGTATTGGCTTGGAGAGACCACCTGATAGGTTGCAAATATGGGATGGTGGGGAAAGTGATGCAAGTAGTGCTAAAACTCCAACCATGGGGAGTGATCTGGAGGAAGACTTGACGGCTTTACGTGTAGATGATGCTGCCGAAAATTTGGGTCAACTCCAACCTCTCAAAGCACCCAAGAAGGCAAAGAGGCAGGGAGAGACCATTTGCAAAGGACACAAAAATTATGAGCTCATGCTCAATTTGCAGCTCGGAATCAGGTGTGTGTGTTTTGGATATCTTTCTTAAAATTTCCAACCATCTTAGAGATCTGGTTGTTTCTGCTTCTCTCTCTGTTATTTCTGCTAATTAATTCGCCAAAATTATTACAGTACAAAAAAACTGACAAGAGATAGCTGAAATTGCCCATAGTGAGAATTAGATTTTGCATTTGTTTCACCATTAGAGGAGTGCTAACTAAAACTTGCTTTATTTTCTTGCTCTATGTTTACTTCCATCATCTTCTTGCCAGCCAAAATTGCTTTTCATTATCTCTTAATAATATTATGTTGATGAATGCTATAACATCTCAAGTGTCAACCACTTCTCAGCAGAAAGGAAAGATGACTTCTATTGTTCATTCTATTTCCTTCAAAAATAAAGTTATTTCTTCTTATTTATATAACTCCAAACAACTGTATACTCACAGCATAGATAATTTGACAGGATATGCAGTTGTTGTTGTTCTTAACTTTTTTCATAATTTCAGGATCTCTGAGTGCTTTCTTTTATTCTTGCCTATAATTTTATAAATATTTCATATTTTATAATTTCTTGGACTTCATAGGCATTCTGTTGCAAGGCCTGCTCCCACAGCATCACTTGATCTGAAGCCTTCAGCTTTTGATCCTAAGGAGAAAGTGTGGACAAGATTTCCACCCGAAGGATCCAAATATACTCCACCACATCCATCTTGTGATTTTAAGTGGAAGGACTATTGCCCAGTAGTTTTTAGGTCAGCCATATTATTACTTAATCTGTTCTTACGGTTAGTTATTCTGAGCATATTGTACAAGTCATCCAATGAACAGATTCTTATGTATGCATGAAATTTCCTTCTGTCATTACACTAACATGTGGTTCCCTCCTTCCATAAACGAGTTTAATACTTTTGATACATTATCAAAAAAATTTAGATTGTCAATCAATTTAAAATCTCCTTCAATATGACTTTTCAAGAAGTTAGTGTGAGCTATGAACACTTGTGATAACCTATGATTTAATAATTATGTAAAAGAAAACTTTACATTATTAGTGCATCTTAATTAAATTCAATGAAATTACATGTGATCAAAATGAGAGAAAAAATGGACAGAATTCAACCAAAACTAAGCTATATTAAAGGAGTTAGATGTAGTTACTGAATGAGATTAATGGTACAAGGATGCCATTTTCTTCAGCTTATAGATTGCACTCTGTCCTCAGAACTCTTAGGAAGCTATTCATGGTGGATCCAGCTGATTACATGTTATCCTTATGTGGAAATGATGCCCTTCGTGAACTTTCCTCTCCTGGAAAAAGTGGCAGCTTCTTTTACTTGACCAATGACGACCGTTACATGATTAAGACAATGAAGAAAGCTGAAGTGAAAGTGAGTTCCACTCTGATCTTGCCGTTTCTGATATTTCTTGGGAACCATGACACATTTCTTAAAATTTGGCCCTGCTTGATTTGTGTTTAGGTTCTATTGAGACTGCTTCCAGCCTATTACAATCACTTTCGAGACCACAAAAATACTCTTTTGACAAAGTATTATGGCCTGCATTGTGTGAAGTTAAATGGACCTATTCAGAAGAAGGTACATTTCGTATTGTTAGTGTCAACACACGAAGTCCCTTCTAACAGAATTTTGTATGAAATAGCGATGACTCGTTTGTTTCCTTTCTAGTTTAAGCTTTTAATGTAATGTATGTTGTACAAACTTCAATTTTTTGGCATTGACTTAACTAGTGTTTATTCTCACAGGAAAATAGATATTTCTATGAAGTTTCTATAGTTTGAGTATAATAAGCTTCATAATATGTTTGGTTTTCCAGGTTCGTTTTATCATAATGGGCAACCTCTTCCGTTCTGAGTTTATCACCCATAGACGCTACGATTTAAAGGGTTCTTCACTTGGACGCACCTCAGATAAGCCTGAGACAGAAATTAGTGAAACCACTATACTTAAGGATCTTGATCTTAATTTCCTATTTCAACTGGAGAAGTCCCAATTTGAAGATTTTTGCAGGTGATAGGGACTGTGATACCTTAATTTTTTAATTTTGTATGTATAAGTTAAATTTGACTACAATTGTGGGTTTTGAAAATCGGTTATTTAAATTGTGATCAAATACACGTATATGTTTAATAGATAATGAAATTAAAATTCACTTCAATTGATGAAGACATTCCATAGTATATGAGTGGTACAAAACTCACTTTCTTATAAGCTGGTTTTATAAAATTGAGTTAGACTTAAAGTCATATTCTCAATATGGTATCATAACCATTTAGAGTTTATTCTATTGAAAGTTTGTTAGCCTTATCAGACAACACGCTATCGGACCGTTATTAGACTTCCCAAAAATATAGTCTCATGTCCGAGTTGACAGTTTCGTCGTGAGGGGGTGTTGGAATCGACTAGAGATTAAGACATTTCATAGTATATAAGTGGGTGTGAACCTCACTTTATATCAATAAAGTTAAGCAATTGTGAACTCGTTGTCTTATGTCAAATTAAACTAAGCTTGTCAGGCATATACTTTGTTCTGCAGACAAGTTGATATGGACTGTGAGATTCTGGAACAGGAGGGAATTATGGACTATAGTCTTCTAGTGGGCATTTTTTTCAAAGATATTTCGCCAGACGGGGAAATTATTCCTATACAATCTCGAACGCCTGTTGGTAATTTTCTTACCCTATGAAGTAGTTTAACCTCGATGTTTAATATTTAAGTATATGTGAGTGTATGTTTCTGTGCTTTGACAACCCAATGAGAACCCTTTTGCTCTCCAACTTCAGGTGATTTAGAAAAAGAAGGAACTCCCCATACCTCAAGTGAAGACACAGATCAACCTCCTTCTGATCTTTCTAGGTGAATGTCTGTTTAAAGTTGTTTATCATACATAAATATACTGTTATATGGCGTAGCCTCATACTGTTCAAAAGAAGAACAAAGACCATAGTAAAGTAGACTAATTAACTAAACATATTACCTGCCACACCCATGCAGCCACGGAACAGGATGCAATGAACGAAACTTAGCCTTAATAAGAGCATATGCAATGAAAGTTGTTTACAGAGCTAGACTTAAGAACTAATTCTGATGCAATTTCACCCTTGGAGCAATTGAGATGGTAGTTATTAAATATATACGAGAAACACGTTTATATAAACAACGATTTTTAATGGTTCTTAAGAATTGTAGAGACAATTATAGCACAAATTTAAGATGTTCAGGACTACACTATAAATGTATGTTCACCTAGTATCAATTTATTCAATAACAATGAACCTCCTTTTATCCAAGATTTACTTTCTCTTCTCTCTTTGGCTCGTTTCTTTTCCCTTCTCTGATGATGCATTTCTGTTACCTAAGCCTAATGGCTAAGGTAAATTTTAACTGGTTAGAAATTTAAGTGTTTGCTTTAATGTGGCCTTCTTTCTACTTAGTATTTCCTGATTATTAGCATCTTTACTTAGTACACTTTTAAATTGGCACACTGCCCCCTCCAATATTTTTGTTGAATAAACTATTTATTTTCTGTCAAGGTAATTAGCAGTTAATAAGAATACGGTATATAACATTTTCCAATTTGCTTTCCATGTCTATGTGACAATTATATCCAAGAATTTAGCATTCCTGCATGATGAAAAGCTCAAAGCTTATTATGGTTGCAGTGTGATATTGGGTATGAATATGCCAGCAAAGGTTGAAAGGACGGTGAGAAGAAGTGGTTGCGAATTACAGCTTATAGGAGAACCAATTGGAGAATTCTATAATGTGGCGTTGACTTTTGGTATCATAGACATACTTCAAGACTATGACATTAGCAAGAAGCTTGAGCATGCCTACAAATCCATTCAATATGACCCAACTTCAATATCAGCCGTTGATCCTATACAATATTCAAGGCGTTTTCGTGATTTCATACTCAGAGTATTCACTGAAAACTCTTGAAAGGTATACATGGTTCTTTCATTTCCTTATCTGAATGCAGCATGGTTACAAATATCCAATGCAGAAATAGCAATGTTGGGGTGCTGCAAGTTTCACTGTTGGGAAGGGAAGGGAAATTTTGGTTATACAATCGAGATTCAGATGATTTTGGACACTGATTCAACCCTATTCTTTATTGCACCTTCTTAATTTCCTACATTCTTTGTATAGTGCGGACGTAGAGTATAAATAGCATAAGTGAATACATGATGGAGAACGCTCTGAAAGCAATGTGCATCTTGTAACTAGAATATATTACTGTATCCTTTGTTAGTAATTATTTCTAAGAGATGGAGAAGGGTGACATGGAATTCCTATCTGATTGGAATGTATATACTATATAGGTCAACGGAAATGGATCAATGTATATGTTTACTATCTTGTCTCACTTCTCTTTCATGTAATAGGCTTTTTCTGTCAGAACAAGGTTCTCACGTCTACTTTCTACACTCATCAGAGTCACCATCATATCACCAATTAACCATTTCATTACCATGATTAATCCAAATAATAAACAAAAGTGTTATAATTCTAAAATAATTAAGTTCAATAGTACATTACTAGTATATAAATTCAAACTACATTTAAATAGATATGTTCATACAGTTAGAAAAGGTAAGTTCTTAATGTAATAATTATTAAATTATTAAAAATGAAAAAATGTTATTTAAAATTTTTGTCTTCAATTATCTAATCATAACATCTCCAAAATCATAATGATCACGATCTAAGTTTATCCTCATATGAAAAATGAAAAGTCTGCGTAAAGAACATTAACATCAAAAACTATATTATCAATATCAAATTTGATATAGAAAGAATGTGAACTAGTTCCAGACATTTTAAAATTTATGCATTTAAACGTGGAATAGAAAAAAAAATTAAAAACAAATTAAGAACAAAGCATATCCAACATAAAAAAACAAAGATAGAATAATGAAAAAAATGGTGAATATAACAAAAAAAATTAAAATGGAAAAAAATAATAAAAAGAATATAAAAAGATAATAAATTGGTGGCGAAAGGTGAAGGATAAAACATTCGCATCTCACTCACTTTCTACACATGTGATGTAGAGAAGGTACACCGATGTTAAGAAGACAAAGACACAAAATGGTGTTAGAAAAGATGTGACGTGGTGGTGGCTAGAGACAAAGCACAAAACCAAATCATAAGCATTGGAGAAGTTGGGACTCAAATCCTATTAAGGAACACATTTAGAGATGAGTATATTTATGGCCAATGAAACAAACTCGTTCAAGTTTAAATTGACTCAATTTTGAGAAATTTAGTAGATAAACAAAGAAATTTTTACATAAATAGAATAATTTTATTGAGGTATGAAAGAAATTAGAAGTGTTTCTACAATTCTCTCTTTGTGTCTCCTACAAACTTTCATTACTATTTAGAACATAAATCATGTGTATGTGTTTATGTGTGCGTGTATTACTATTTAGAACATAAATCATGTGTGTATTACATAAATAGAACATCTTTATTGAGGTTTGAAAGAAATTAGAAGTGTTTCTACAATTCTCTCTTTGTATCTACTACAAACTTTCATTACTATTTAGAACATAAATCATGTGAGTGTGCATTACTATTTAAAACATAAATCAAGTGTGTTACATAAAACATTTTTATTGAGGTTTGAAAGAAATTAGAAGTTTTTTACAATTCTCTCTTTGTGTCCACTACAAACTTCCATTACTATTTAGAACACAAATCATGTGTGTGTGGAATGATATAACCAACACATGATAAATATTATTACAAATTAAAAAAAACCATTACATATAAAAAATAGAATCAAAATAGTCACTACACGTTTCATGCCTCGAAAGTCCATCATTGGATGATCCAAAAACTGTTTAACATTGATTATTCAAGCTAGTCTTGGTTGAAGACAATTTGATGCAAAATATTTTAGTTTGTTATTGAGTGTTGTATTAATTAGAAATAATTGAATTATAAAACATTTTATGTTTTAGTCTTACATTTTTTTACTCATTTTGTCAAACATGTTATGCATTTGATCTTTATATATAAAAAAATTTAATGAAATCATACAAACTTTGGTAAAGGTTAAGAGTAGCACATTTGTGCAATTCTTGTGTGGAAAATGTTTCCTAATGATAAAAGTTGCAAGCTTGTGCAGCCCAAACTTTAAATGTCTAATTTTAACATAACTTTCCTTTCATTTGTGTCACTAGTATAACTCATCTTCACCATTTTTAACATTAAACTATCCCAAAAGCACCATTTTCATAACTCACAACAATCAATCTTCACCTTCAACAAACCACCATCACCACTCAAGCATTACCACACCACACCACCACCAACCCCCAAAACTCCACTATAACCCAATAATGCAACATTATTAACATTTTGTCAAGCATACCAGTTGAAGTAGTATAATGGATAAATCAAGTCATTTTTATGGTAATTTTTACTTGTTTAAATAATTTGTATATTTACTAATAAAGACTTAAGAAACTTGCATTGGAGATTGATGTAAAAAAATCAATTATAGTTCTAGCATTAACACAAACAAGATAAATGAGTTTTTAGAAATTTTTCAAAGAATGTCAAGCACAAAAACAAATTGATGATGAATATAAAGAGATCATTAAAGTTGATTTCATGAAGTCAAGTAAACAAATTTTAAGATTTTAATCCAATTTATATCATTGTTCTTTCATTCATAATATTAGTTTGCTCAAAGCCTAATTCTTTAGTGATTAAAGCCTAAACTTTAACTTAAAAACACATTCTTTATATTTTTTTTCTTAACACAAGATTTGCATAAAAAATACAAAGAATGACCAAGGCACCAAATATTATGTCTAATATAAAATTTCTTTATTGTTCAACCTTAGGTCTATGGCTTTCAAAACATTTTCCAATACAATGATAATTAAACAAGTATAGATAATTAAACCATGCAACACAAAGCACAAAGATAGAAAAAAAGAATAAGATAAGAAATATATTAAAACACATATTACATTCATTACATGCAATCCCAATAGATATGAGATTTATTATTCCAAGACATTTGGAGCACAAAAAGTGAGCAAGAAAATGTAAAGTTTGAAGTTGAAAGTCCATTTGATGCTTTCCACATCTCATACATATGCACCGAGCTCCCCACCAATGAAAAGTTGCTTCCATAGTAACAAAATCTTCCTTTTTTTTTCTTATGTCCATAGAAATGAAGTTTGGAATTTTAAAGGATTTTCACTTAACAACATATTCATCTTGCTGGAAGAAAAATAAAAAGTTGTTGTTCACTTCATGTACTAGTAGCTTAGCAAGACTCTCCTATAATGACTTCCTTCATCTCAAGTTTTCAAGCTCTCATTTTTTTACAAAAAAAAAATATGAAAAAATAACTACTAGTTTAGTCAACAATGAACCAAGATGATTTGGTTATAATAGCTCACAAAATTAAGAAAAACTCATTTTCTAAATGTAAATAAAGAGGTTTAAAAAGTATTATGATATAAGTAATCACCATATATGTCAACCATGATCATTCACTCACTTCCACCGTTGCACTACTAAACAACTACACCCAATAACAACTTATCACTGCATCATACCACTATCACCTTCTACTGATCTTTATTACTAACCACCTGACACATCAAAACTTCCATAAACTACCACAATTTTTAAACCTTTCACTACACATCATCATTTATGTTCCCCAACCAAACCACTACAAACTATCTTCATGACACCCACAACCACCATATTTATACCATGTCCAATGAATGAAAAAACATTAAGGCCAATTCTTTTACTAACCAATACAACCGCACAAGAAATACTTATAGGAGTTTTCATAACTAGTTACATATGTTAAAATTTCGGTGGGAGAAATTTTACCACCAAGCACACAATAAAGTTATAAGTCGTTGCATAGTCTTACCTACACAATATTTGGTTTTTTTCTTAGATGGAACACTAGGAATCATATATGATTTTACATTCATGTTACAAAGATGAGATGAATGCACTTCTCATACATCTTCATAGCTATACTCGAGGATTGTTCTTTAATATTTTAGCATTTTGCAAGCACAATTTGATTACAAAAATTCATTATAAGACCTAGTAAAATCACTTTTCTATTGTTCAATAATTTCCATGAGATTGATCTAATTGAATTTAATGTCACAAGAATTTTGGATTGTACAACATTGGTGGTTCTCATTGAATCCCTAAAAGTTGGAAATTTGAATATACAATCTAATTACTCATTTTTATCTTATGAAAAGTATTGAATATGAAAAGTGATTTCACTAGCATTTAGTGGATTTTTTAATCAATTTGTGCTTGTAAAGTGCTTTAGAGGACATTCTTCTATGTTCATTGATATGAGTGTCCATTAAGTAGCATGGTTGTCTAGTATTTAACATTGTCATCTAGTACTTCTGCCATCTTTCGTTTGATTCGCCTATTCTTCATTTGCTTAGCACTTTGAGCATATTCACATATTCTTGTTTTGAGCTTTTACGCATTTAGAATCTTCAAACTATGTATGCTATTGATTTCTTATGTTTAAGAAACTTCATCAGATTTACACTTGGTAAACTCATTAGATAAACCAAAACTTGGTATTTCTTTTTATTGTCAAAACCTTGGATGATAGTTTAGGTAGACGTTTGGATGTAAACTTGTATTTAATCTTGTATAAATAATTTATGCCTTAACAAATGAGTCACATATAACTAAGATATCATTGATCAATCTTTTAGAAACCCTTTGAAGCTCTAAGAGGGTTAATTGTGCATCTATATCATGGTAAAAGGAAGGGAAAGTTTAGTAATAATGAGGTGACAACTAAATTGTGTCTTTCAAGCAAGATTTTTCAAATTAAAATGGAAGAAAATGATGTTAGGATAATCCAAGAAGACATGAGATTAATTAAAATGATGTGGATGATTATATTACGGGACAATATGGTACCCAACAAACACATATCTAACATGACCATACCCAATTGTTATCTAACATATCCTATCTTAAAGGACAAGTTTTTAGTGTACATAAATGGGATCATTTATACTAAAATTCATCATTTTGTCATTGATGAGCCAAGTAAAAAACCCAAGAACCTTAGGATCCCTTATTTTCATCACTATCTTGGGTCGGTATCATAAGGCAGCAACAAACCCAAATGTAAAGATCAAACTAAGTATTGATGTCAGTTATGTCATAAGTATTGCATCAACACTGATAAACACCCTCAAATGTAGCCTAAGGAATAAAAGCCTCAAGGACATCACCATCTTCGCCAGTTGAGACAACATAGAACCTGATCCTTGAGAGATTATATTTCTTATATGCAAACCTCAAGATATATTTCATGCTCATGGACATATCCAAAGCAATTTGGCTAGTGTACTCACAATGGGACAAGTGAAAAAATCATCTTGATGAGAAAATGTGAAATTGAAAGCACACATATTTCAAAGATAAAAATATTTTGTGTTGTTCATTAAACTCTTATGTTGCATATATTTACATTAAATTTACCTGCTTTTGAAATGAATCATTTTTCTATGCATAAGAAATCGAAAAGAACTGTTTATGTCATTTAAAAAAAAATTATCTCAATCTTTGACATTTTGCAAAAAAATAAGAGAATAAAAAAAATAGAAGCAGACTCGCTTGAGCAACAAAATCTCACTCAAATTAGAAGAAGTCAATTGTTTATGCAGGTACCTTGTTTGAATGGTAATCTAATGCTTAAGGAATGAGCGTCAATGTTTGAGCTCTAATTACTAGATTCAAACACGTTATGGAAGCGGAATACATCTCACTTGATTCATGACACAATGCTTTTAAGTGGGGATCCTAAAATTCAATTCAAATTATGGAGGCAAATATCGTTCTCAACCATAAAAAAAGTAACACTCAAGTAAGGAGGGCTACCTTTAGATCCAAGAAAACATAACATTTGAGTTCTCATGCAACACTAGTGTTGTCCTTATTCTTCATTAAGAAACAAACACCTCACTTAAGTATCCAACTAAAAGTTCAAGCCAGGAATGAATGACAGAACACTATAAACAAAACTTGTTATTATTTTTTGAGAACACATATCACAGAGTTAGCATAAATACTAGATTAATTTTCCTTTTCTCTTGTAATATTAGTAATGGGAAGTTAATGTCATGGCTTTATGCTTAACAAATATCAAAGAAAGTAGCAGAAGATTTGAGGAAGAATTCTTCTACTTACTTTGGTAATAATTCTTTGTATATAAGTTACTATTTTTTGAGATTAAATGTATTATTCTTTTTAATTAATTATGAAAGTATTTTATTGTTGTTTTCTATTTTGATGTTAATAATTTATTTATTTTTTTAATGTCTATATCTATGTGATAAATCTAATATTCTTAGTTTCAATTTTTAAAGATAGATTTTGGAAAATATTTAAAATTATATTTAATTAAATTCATTTCAATATATTAAATTTTAATAAATATATTTTAATATATTCATTTATTTTCATTTTAATGTCTTAAGTCATGAGAGAAACCCATAAATCTTCATGTTTTAAGAAAATATTTAAAAACTAATTCTTAAAATTAGACTAATTAAATTCACTTAATATAACAAGATAATAAGAATAGATTTTAATATATTAATTACTTATAAATATACACATAACTGATATATTAGAACCATGATAGAAATGGATAAGTGATTTTCTATGAAAACAATAGCTACTACTTATAAAAAAGAATCTATAAAACAAATTGATACTTCTATATTAAGAAGACTATTTTTTTCAAAACTCTTCTTAACAACTCTTGGTTATTACCAAAATGGGTATGATTTTATAAAATAAAAAATATTGCATTACTGCAAAAAGGTGTTTAGACTACAGTTTTTAAAGTCTTTAGGTGACAGTTCATTTATACAGACGTTGTCTAAAGTAATTTAATATAGATGACAACTTGAACAACCGTCACCTATTTATATCCCATAGCGGCAATTACTTGATCAATAGTTGCCTAATGTGAATCATATAAAAAGAACTTAGAAAGCATAGACTTACAATATGCAAATCCATAAATTATAGTGATTTTTATCCTTTATTCACCTTTTAGTGTGTGTAACAACACAAAGACCAAGTGCAACATACAAAGTCATATTTTGGGAACTTATATACTCATACTAATCTAACAACATAAACACAATAAGGAAACACCACAAAAACAATCAAATGTACCAACGAATTATTATTCACAAATTTGAATTCGTAGCTAAATTAATCATTATCTACGGATATTACTCACAAATTTGAATTTGTATGTAAATTCAACATTATCTAGGAAATATTACATACGAATTTGAATTCGTAGATAAATTCAGCATTACCCACGAATCTCTACCCGTAAGTAAATTTTACATTACCTACGATTTTATACCTGTAGGTAAATTCAATATTATTATTGATATTAATCATTTTAATAATATTAATTATATGTGTAATATTAATAATATTATTATAATATAAATAATAATCATAACTAATATTCATAAATAATAAGAAAAGATAAAAAGAATAATGAAAAAAAATTGTAGAAAGATATGCAATATTACTTTCGAAATTGCCCACAGACTATAGTTGGTAGGTAATACTTACACACTAAAATTGGTAGGTATTACCTACGGATTAGAGTTAGTAGGTATTACCTACGGATTAGAGTTAGTAGGTATTACCTACGAACTGAAGTTAGTGGATATTACCTACTGAATAAAGTTGGTAGGTATGTATATTATTATCCACTCATTCACTTCCTCCATTATCACACCATTTTAGATCTTCCTCATCTCCTTGTAACTCTCATATTGTACCAATCTTGTCGCACGTGGCTTCCAATCTTTGTCTACTCTGACACTCCATCCCACTTGGGGTCCCCCATTACAGTTTACATCTACTCCATCATCAGTACATGTCTCTAGTGCTCCATCGGTTCATGTGCTCTCCCCTGGTATGTTAGTACAACCTATCGTGCCTACTACGTACCACGATATCCTGATGAGGAGGTGCAACAAGATGGTAGTGGAAGGATAATCATACGGCCAGTGGGTAAAGGGTAAGTTTATGATCACATTGAACTTTATTATGAATTATTTACTATACTTAATGTTTAACATTTTTTTTTGCATGCTTTGTAGGTGGACACCTAATCATTATGCTATTAAGGCAGTTGGACATGCAATTAGGTGAAAATTTAGGGGTCATTACCATCACTACTACGAAACATCAGAGGAAGTCAAACTTAAATGGTGCAATGAATTTAAGGTGATATTATTATAACATTTTCACTCATTTCCATTTAAGCATTTATTAATCATCAAAATTTATTTAAATTTGTTGTTCTGTTTACAAACTCAAGTGATTTGGGCCCCTCATGATGAGTGGAAAATTAGAAAAGTGTACGAGTTAAATGCAAGATAACGCCTTTGTGATATGCTTGGTAAAGCTAGGGTCAAAGCGACTAAACCTAGCTGGATTGGTGAACAAGCATGGATTTGTCTCTTAAACTATTGGGATTTTAAAAAGTTTAAAGAGAAATCAATCCAAAATAAATTGAATAGGTCATTGACTCGAGGTAGAGCATTGCACTCTACTGGTCGTAAATCACACCTCGACATTGCATTAGGCCTAGTAAGTATATATTTTTCGTTACATAAGCCTAAATTCAGTAGATAATACTAATATTAGTAACTTTTTCATTTATTTCAAGAACGTAAATTTGGTCGTTCGGTTGAACTCAATGAGTTATTCATGGTCACACACACTAAGAAGGATTAGATTTGGGTAGATAGTCGTGCCCGACAGAATTACATAAGTTATTGCTCTACTTTTGTGTACATGAGTTATATTTCTAATTTAGTATTGCCTCACTTACAATTTCCAAAATGCACTAAGAAACCTATCATGAGCAATTGAAAACACTCCAATCAGACAACTTTGAAGGATCACCTTCCAACCTCTAACACATCAATCTAGCAACAAAACTTCAATGCTGGAAGGATGTTGCTAGAGGCAAAAGTAGACGTCGATGTTATGACACTGTAGATTTGGCTACCAACATTCGCCATGGAGTGTCTTCCCTACCCCAACCTTCATTACTTACTCCTTCCAGTGATTACTTACCTTATAACAAACAACTTCATCAACAAGTGTTGCAAGCAAATGAAAGAGTTGATCAAGCAAATCAAAGAGCCGATGAAGCAAATAAAAAATAATTGGAGGATAAAATAAAGTTCATGGAGCAAAAATTAGCTATAATGGTGGAGCGAAAACAGGGTGACACCTCAACAGGAACAAGTCAGGTTCACCCTCACTATGCTCCGAACTTTGATGATCAACCCTTGCCTTGAGTTCATTTTTTTGTTGGTAAAATTAACTAATATGCATGTCTTCATTTTAATTGACTAATTCATAATTTTATTTATCAAGTTCATAATCTAAAAAAAGTAAACCATTGTGTAAATAAACCAATTTGGGACTGTGCTTTGAGGGAAATTAGGAAATGAGAAAATAATAGATAATATGTAGAGTGAGACTAAAGTGGGTGATGAAGATGAAAACAAGGGTGATTGAGATTATTTATGCACCCTTTTTGACTAGGAAACTATTATGAATAAGACTGATGGTGATGGAACTATCTTTTCTCATAAAGTTTTCATGCTTTGGATGACCCTGTGTATTGTGGTAATTGCATATCTAGTAATTAAAATTTCATTTTGATTGCAAAATGACATTTGGAATGGTTGTTGAAAAAATTTATAGCTGGTAGTAAAGAAATTTTCATTTTGATTGGAAATTGATATTTTGATTGGTTGTTGAAAAAAATTACAATTGTTTTAAATGAAATTCCATATTAATTTCAAAATGAGATTTTGATTAACTCTTGGAAAAAATTACAGGTCTTGTAGTTGAAATCAAATATTGATTTCAAATTGAAAAGTGGATAATTAAAATGGTGACTACTTGATACAACCCAACTCCACAAGCAAATGACTAGGGACACCACGAACACTTTACAATTAGGTCAAAAATCTCAACATCCAAGACAAAGCCCCACCAAACATAAGAACGACCTTAGCAAAAGAAAAACTGAACATAGGCCAGAGCATCATATGTTCTTTCTTCTGGTAAATCTTTTTACAAGGCAAGTTTATGTAAATATTTTTGTCTCTTTTTGGGGGTCCAAATAGAAGAATAAGCTAGATTAGGGTGTACTTAGTAAATTGGGCTTGTGTCAAACCCACATTTCATGACATGTGCATGTAGGTTTAGGGTCTCTTTGACCTACCTTCTAGAAGATTTCTCATAAATTACGTCCCTACCCCTCTCAATCTTTCTCCTCAAGTCACTTTTTCCTATATAAAAGGTGTTTTGTCTCATGTATTTTATACATTGAATTTTGAATAGAAAAGAAACTCTATCAGAGTGTTTAGTGAGCTAAGTCTCCTATAATTTGGGTCTTATCTTGAGTGCACTACATATTTGTCTTGTTTAAGTTTAGTCATCATTATACTTCCATTTTGGTTTAACTTTCTTTCTTTAAACTTTTCTTGCTTGTCTTTAAACTTTTCTTAAAGTTTTGTTGGAGTTCTTTGCATGAGCAAGTGTTAAGAGCTTTAACCTTTGTTCACTTGAAGTGTTGCTACCAAGTGTAGACCCTTTGGGGAAAATTACAAAACCTGTGAAGTTAACCTTTTTCCATCCTTTACCAAATAGTGATAAATGCCTAATTTCAATAATATTTCATATTAAAATATAGGCACTTATGATGATTTTTGGCTAATTTACATATAAAATAATCCCTAATTTATGAATTTATACATTTTTACATTTTTTATGATCTTTATTTAAATAAGAGCATTTTATTCCTAAATTTGGTGTTAATTGCAGGTTTCTAGGAAAGATTGGAGATTTGGATTAAAGAATAATCATTTGAGCTAAAAAGACTAAGCTAGAAGGTCCCAAAATAGAGAAAAGCGCCGAAAAAAGCCAATTTCGCAACAGGAGTCTCTCGCTTGAGCGAGAATGCGTCAGACAGATTGGGTCTTGTTTATGTTTTATCACTTAGCCCATTAGCGCGACATAGGAAGCAACCTAACCCTAGAAAAATTAGGTTAAATAGGGAGCTAGAGGCTCAACCCTAGTGTGCCAGATTGAGAATAAACATCATTGTGTGAATTGTAACCCAATTGGGAGAATAGAAGGTGCTAGAAGTATGTGTGGTTAATTCTACCCTTTGGGATTGGGAGTAATCTACTCGAACTCTTATGTTTTGAGGTGATATCTTATATATTAAAATATCCAGTTCTTGATTGATTATTGGTATTGTTGTTTTACTTCTAAATTTTCGTGACAAATTGAGAATCTTAAATCTGACCCAGAGGTATTTTTAGGGTTCTGACCTAAACCGCAATACTTAACATATTTGAGTGTTAGATATAGACTTGAAATGTTAATTGTCATTAACGTCTAATTGTAATTTCTAAGTTGTTTTTATAAGTATGCGAGAGATCGATACAAATGAATTTTCTACCGGCATCAGTTTCAATCAAAGAACTTAATATTGACATTCTAATCAAAATACATGAGAGTGAGAGAGATGAAACCTAATCCCTATTTTTCCAATTGAAGCAAACACTCTTTGATTTGTTTTCGTGTTAATTCTTGCCAATATAACAATTATCAACCAAATTTTATTATACTGTCTTTATATTTAGCGAATCTTGTGCTTGATAATTCACTGGTCCTTGTGGGATTGATATCCGTCCTTAGGGACAATTATTATTTTTGATAAACGTGGTGCACTTGTCGTAGAGAGTCATCAAACAGCCGAGTGATACACGTGAATGAGTGCATTATTTGTTGTTAAATACTAATTGTTTAATTTTTTTTTTGTGCGCAAATATGCATAATTTATCTTCAGGAGAATCTTCCAAACAACAATCTCCTCAAAAGGCGCGTCTTTTGGGGGAGCTTGAGGATACCAAAAGGAGTTTGGTCCACAAGGAAGAGGAAATGTGGCAACTAATGAAAAGGATGCAAAGGCTAGAGGATACACAAGTGAGACAAAATCGCGAGAGGATATGAGATCCTAGAACAGATACTAGACATTCATGCACTATGGAAGTCAAGAAGAAGATGAGATTGGAGAGTGCACAATTTTGAAGTTAGGAACCATCATCACCAATCAAAGAAGACCCTACCTTTTGTAAAATTACCTAGTTTTAATGGGGATAGTGACCCAAATGTATATCTAGGATGGAAGCTAAAGTAGATCGAATTTTTAATTTGTGTGAGGTAGAAGAGGACCAAAAGGTTAAGTTAGTTTCCCTAGAATTTGAGGACTATGTCATGCAATGGTGGCATCAAACTGTAATGGACATTGGGCTAAAGAGGAGGTCAATCTTGGTCTCTTGGCTTGATTTAAAGTTATGCATGCGCTCGCGGTTTGTTCCTCCTCATTATAGGAATAAACTCTTATTGAAGCTCCAACGGCTTCACCAAGGATCTAGGAGTGTAGATGAGTATTTCAAAGATCTAGAAGTAACTTTGACTAAAATTAATATGCATGAAAGTGAAGAGTCAATGATTGCTAGATTTGTAAGTGGATTACGCGAGAAATACAAGATGTTGTAGAATTATATGAGTATACTTCTTTGGAAAAATTGGTTCACCGAGCCATCAAGGTTGAATCACAAGTTTTGAAGAAAAAATCTTTTAAAATACTCATAATGATGGTTTTTACAAATCATCTTAGAAAGACCAACACAAATTTCAAAACCAAGACTCTTCTTCCAATTTCTCAAAAGAAACCACCCCACATCATAAAAATTTTAAACCTCCTACTTCTACTTCTAAATCACCCACCAAAACCTCAAGTAAAAAATGTTTTAAATATTTAGGTTTGAGGCACATTGATGCTAATTGCCCAAGTAAAAGAATAATTATAGTTAAAAAAGGGATAGTCATAAGTGACCATAGTTCCCAAAAATTTAGAACTAGCTCCCTTTCTTCTTCAAAAGCTCTAAGTCAGGACGAGTGTGAAATGTCATGTGAAGGTGATTTGTTAGTAGTAAGGTGCATGTTAGGGAAACTTTAAAAACCTTTTGATGAAAGTCAAAGGAAAAATATTTTCCATACTCGATGCCTTATTAATGACAAATTATGTTCCTTGATAATTGATGGGGGGTAGTTGTACAAATGTGGCAAGTAGAAGAGTGGTGGAGAAGCTTGGATTACCTAACATTTCTCATACTCAACCCTACAAATTGCAATGACTAAGTGAAGAGGGTGAAATAATTGTTAATAAACAAGTCCTCATATCTTTCTCAATTGGCAAATATAGAGATGAGGTGTAATGTGATGTTGTGCCCATGGAAGCAACCCATATTCTTTTAGAAAGGCCATAGCAATATGATAGGAAAACTTTACATGAGGGCCTAACTAACAAGATATCTTTTCACTTCCAAGGCCATAAGATCATATTGAAACCTCTATCTCCAAAAGAGGTAAATAAAGACTAAATAAAAATGAAACAAAAAAGAAAATCTCAAAAAGATGACGAAAATAACAAAACGGGGCTCATCACCTCACCAAATGTGGTGAAAACCGTAATGTTAATCCATCCAAAAATAGATATATTTTTGTTTATCTATTCATAGCTCTAATTACATGCAACATTTGTTAGAGAAATGTTGAAATATTTTTCAAAATTCTTCTAAAGGTTTACACCTTATAAGAAGTTTTTCACACCAAATTCCTTTTGATCCTACTCATTCTCGACAAACATTACATGTAACTAGAACCATTCCACCCAAACTCCTAAAATTCAATGAACATAAGTTTGCTTCACAACTCATATAAAGAAATCAAGTGAACAAACTAACTATGATACTTAAAGAAGTTCTAAATTCGAGGTCGAATTCTTTCCAACTTGGAGGGCATGATACAACTCAACTCAACAAGCAGATGAGTAAGGACACCACGAACATTTCACAATTAGGTCAGTCATCTCAACATCCAAGACAAGGCCCTCACTAAAGCATCAAATGTTCTTTCTTCTGGTCTTTTTACAAGACAAGTTTATGTAAATAATTTTGGCTCTTTCTGGGGGTCCAAATAGAAGAATAAGCTAGAGTAGGATGTACTTAGTAAATTGGGTTTGTGCGAAACCCACCTTTTATGACATGTGCACCTAGGTTTAAGGTTTCTTTGACCTACCTTCTAGAAGGTTTCTCATAAATTACAGTCTTGCCCTTCTCACTCTTGCTCTCGAAGTCATTTTCTCCTATATAAAGGGTGTTTTGTCTCATGTATTTTACACATTGAATTTTGAATAGAAAAGAAACTCCGTAGAATTTGGGTCTTATCTTGAGTGCACTACACTTCAAGTGACTGATCTGCATCACTCATCTTGGAGTATCTCACCCTCCAAGTCTCATGAAAACATCTCATCTTCATAAGCTTTCTTCATCTCTTCACCTTTTTCCTTCCTTTTCTTTGCGCCACTTTTCTTCCATTCCTTATGTTATTTGTTCTCTTTTCCTTACATGTTTTTCATTTCCGCCATCATCATCTAAATCATCATATAATTGTGTTTTCCTCTTCGTCCTCTAGAAATAAACCTTCACACTTACTTAACCACTTGGTTAAATTCGTGTCCAGTGAGAATCTTCTTTGGGTTTTTCACCATATTCTGCCTAAAACAATAACTCATAAACAAAGTGCAACCCATAAAATGTGTAATCTTAAAATCAATTCGCATCACTACTATTATGGTAAGTACAAGTGATGAAGTGTCAATTATTGCAAAGACATGTAGAGTAATGTAATTGTAGACTTAGTCGTTTGTTTTAAAATACTTTAGTTTCTCATGTACAAGTGAAAGTTAAGATTGTTTCTTAATGACTGTCACACGAAGGCAAAATTCAATTATTAGCAAAATTTTGATGAAAGTTATTATATCAGAATATCTATATATAGTTAGCAAAATTCAGTTTTATATACAATTAACTCATGAGGAGAATGAGTAACATTAATAACTGAAAACAACAACCAGAAATAGAAAACATGATCAAAACAATCGCTACACTCCATGCCTTAATTATCCAGTAATGTCTTAATTATCCAGTAATGAATTATCCATGTTTTGGTTTTTAGATGAACACAACTTAGAGGGTAATCAATTCGACGATAATAATGTCTTAAATGCAATGATTAACTCTTTCTATTTTTTAAGAAGTTTTGTATGAAATATATTTTAATAAATTTATCCAAATTAGCCGCATTGAGATTAATTGCATAGAAAGGCCGTGCTTCTTCGAATAACACAATCATATTTAGTTTACAAATTATCCTACTTAAGTAAGCTATAGACTTTTTTTATTTATTTTAAAAAGGTCTATTAATTATTGGCCCGTGTGCCAATGTCATACTACTACGACGTGAGTATTGAAAAATGATTGGTGGTCTCAATGTTACGTAATTTTTAACTGAGTTTAATTAATTTTTGTTGTAAATTATTATTATTTTATTAAATGAGTTATGAAAGTTGGTTGAAACCTTAGACACTTCATGATTTCAGATTATGTAATATTTCTCTTAAATTGTCATGAGTTAAATCACATATCCTTAAAATCGAAAGACCTTAGTAATAACAATAGAAATTGAATCCACATAAAAAATATGACCAAACTCCAAATTCTAATATGTCTATTATTTAATTGCGAGATTAAATTTTCCAATAACATTGAGTTAGCATGAAAACCATAGAGATATTTCATAATATTAATGGAAGGATATATATATATATATATATATATATATATATATATATATATATATATATATATATTTTTTATATTGTGTTATGTGTGTATTTGTTTATATAGGAGAAAGAGTATCGCTCGTGAGACAAGAGAGTGTGGAGAGATGATAG
>Ga0123342_1002073_pt1 | contig 33609 bp, 16 predicted proteins | sample Turbeawhitnodule_FD_89960 | JGI IMG/M metagenome (GOLD analysis project Ga0123342, IMG submission 89960) | Root nodule microbial communities of legume samples collected from Mexico - Turtle bean Mexico white nodule | ecosystem: Host-associated > Plants > Roots > Nodule | place: Mexico: Nepantla... | reverse complement strand
GTTGGCCAATCTTTTCTCCCTCGAAAACGAGGTGCATCAGCACGTGCAACCTTAGCACGTACATGACTCCCATCTATGGCCCCTAAACAATCCTAATGTAAACAAAAATTCATAACTTTAATTGAACACAAACTAAAGAAGACATTACACATAATTTCAAGTAATGTTATCATCAACAAACCTTAAAGTAAGGGGAAAAATCGACTGTTGTTAAGGATGTGTGGTTCTACAACCGTTCCATTTGGTTGAATTAAGAATTCCCCCTCCAACCTTAAAATTGCACTAAAAACATTATGAAAGTGACGGGAAACTATTTCTCCAGACCGATGGAAAAAGCATGGCACACTTCGATTCTTCACATTATGCCCAATAATGTGCATAAATTTCGCTACTTGTTCTTCAATGGTTGATCGATATGCATCTTTAACAAGTCCAATTCTCCGTATTCGTTCACATAATTTAATGAAAGCTTCCGGTCCCATGCAAATAATGTGATGAGATTCTTCAGTGTGAACCAAGTACTCCATCAATTCTTGTATGCGATGCTCTTTTTGAGGATGGGACTCACTGATACAGTTGCTTCTAGTAGGCACCGTGCGTAACAAATTCAATCCAAAAGAAATCATACAAAGAATCATGACTGATGCACCTTCATTATTTTTTATTATTTGTTCTTCGATTTGTGAAATTAAATTCATGTTCGCCGCAACAAGATCGTCATAAATTGCAACTGTTTCCTCAAAGTGTACCATCTATGCCTCGTCATAATTTCTTTCCAAATTCATACCGAATGCGATTACCGTTTCGGTGTAAAAGTACACCAATACAGTTACCCTAAAACGTACTTTTAATTAATTTTAATCAAAAATTTATTATAAATAACTATATCATTCGATAACATAATTTAATCAAACAACAAATAAATATAAACAAACAAAATAAACAAAAACCTAAAATTAATCAACTATCATAACAAATAGAACTATATACAAATATTCAAATTTCAAAAATTTATGTCAAATGTATAAAAAAAAATCTAAATATTTAAATATTCTATTTCATTTATGTAAAAAATTTACTATTTTTTTTAGTTATATCATTTTGTATAATGTTTTTAATTATAACATTAACAATTTATATCAGATTTCTTCTATGTAACATATAAAAAAAAACCTTACAAATTACAAATTTCTATTTCTACTTGTAAAAATATTCATTTTAAATACATAAAATTTTTTTTAATGATAACATTAATAATTTATGTTCAATCTAAAAAAGTATTAACTAAACATTATCAAATATTATTTCGATTCTGTAAAAATATTATTTACAAATAAAAAACTATTTCTTATAAACAATTTAATTTTTAAATACTAATAACTATCTACAATTATTATTACAAATTCAAATTTCTTCTCTAAACTTTTTTCTGCCTTTTTAAATTACTATAAATTTTTTTATAACATTTAATTCTAACACTAATAATTTATGTGAAATAAAATTAAAAAACCCTAAACATTACAATTTTTTTATTCCATTCTGTCAAAATTTTATTTATAAATACTAATGTTTTTTAAAAAAATATACAAATTTAAAAAAATTAAGTCAAAATCATATTTCTACTCTAAACTTTTACTGCTTTTTTTAATTACTACAACATTTTTATAATGTTTTTAATTATAATATTAATAAATTATGTTAAATCTACAAAAATGAAAACCTTAAACATTATAAATCTTGAATTCCATTCTGTCAAAATTACATTTTTTAAATTTTTTTTATAAACAATTCAATTTTAAATAAATAATTACTTTCTACATTTATTATTAAAATATCGTATTTCTTCTCAAAAGTTTTACTGCTTTTTTAATTAATAATTTATAAAGTTTTTAATTATAACATTAACAATTTATGTAATATATAAAAAAAACCCTACAAATTACAAATTTCTATTTTCACTTGTAAAAATATTCATTTTAAATACATAAATTTTTTTTTTATAAACAATTAAATCTTATAACAAAAATTACAAAAAAAAATTTAATGTTTTTAATGATAACATTAATAATTTATGTCCAATCTAAAAAAATATTAACCATACAGAATACAAATATTCATTTAAAATAAATAAATCTATTCTCTTATAAACAATTAAATGTTAAAAAAAATACTATGTATATTTATTATTAAAATATAAACAATATTTATCTAAACTTTTTCAGTTTTCTTTAATCACTACAACATTTTTTTTATTTGTTTTAATTATAACATTAATAATTTATGTTTAATATAAAAAAAACCTAAACTTTACATATTTCTGTTTTATTCTGTAAATCATTCATTTCATACAAATAAATATTTCTCTTAAATATTAAAAAAATAATAACTATCTACAAAAATTAAAACAATAAATCAAATAAAGGAATTACAAACAACATTAATTTACTAACTTGTTAACATAATTAACTAAACTAAACCGTAAACAAATTATATTACAAAACCATAATCATCCAAACATAAATATAAAACAAAAATTAAAAACAAAAAGTTAACATAAAAAAATTAAAAAACCTGAAGAACAACACAATAGGAATCACAATAGGATAAAGAACACACCACGAATGCCAATAGGAATCACAATAGGATGAAGAACACACCACGAGTGCCAATAGGAATCACAATAGGATGAAGAACACACAACGAGTGCCTGAAAACCACATAAAACAAATTAAGAAACACACAGAATTTCACAAAAGTTAGAACATAATTGATTATCCCATCAGTTATATACACAGGATAATCGATTATCCACGTATAATCGATTATGTTAGTAGGCAAAAAACAACCCTAATCGATTATGACAATACATAATCGATTAAGACCCTTTTTGCACCCTTCAGATAATCGATTATGGCTTGAAATTTTTATATATAATTGGTTACTGCCTTTGCGTAATCGATTATCTACACCATAATTGATTCTATGACCAATGCTAGTTCAACCATAATCGATTAAGCACCATTGAGCGAAAGACATGCTCTCACCTGAGATGAACCCAACACCTGAGATGAAACAACCTATACGTAACTCAAGCCCCTACCACACACTCTGATACCTTACCAATCTCTCCAACCCCAGTACACACTCTAATGGCTTCGCTTTCTTTGATTATTTGTGAATCAGCTTCATGCATCGTTTTATATAGCATTTAACCAAGTTCCACACCTACCTCACCCACTACATTCACTCATAGCTTTCACACTTCCACACGCTCAAACGATTCCTGAGCCAAGTGAGGAATCTGATGCTTTCATGTGACATGCATGCAGGGGGTAGTGTTGTCTTGGATTCCAGCACAAAAGCAAGGGCAACAACGTAATTTCGTAACGTTGACATGGCACTCGCTCTCATCATCTTAACTTTCTCTTCATCTTCAAGGAGAACCAAAATTCACTCCCCTTTCTCTTTCCTTCCTCCCTCACCCGCAACCATACATGGAAACAAACAGGGTGGTGTTGTGACTTCTGTCTTCGACAAGCGTACCACCCCTGGAAGCAAACAAGGCCTAAAGGCTTGGAACGATGGAAAGGCAAGAAAAATATGTGGAAAAAAATATATGTAATTTAGATACTGTATTGCAAGTTAGGATTAGTTCCTTTTAAATCTTTGTAATTTCAACCGTACCACGGAAGCAAACAAGGCCTAAAGGCTTGGAACGATGGAAATGCAAGAAAAATATTTGGAAAAAAAAGATATGTAATTTAGATACTTTATTGCAAGTTAGGATTAGTTCCTTTTAAATCTTTGTAATTTCAACCATACCACCCCTGGAAGCAAACAAAGCCTAAAGGCTTGGAACGATGGAAAGGCAAGAAAAATATGTGAAAAAAAAGATATGTAATTTAGATACTTGCAAGTTAGGATTAGTTCTTTTAAATCTTTGTAATTTCTTATCCATCCAGATTAATCTGATCCAACAGACTGGAAAAAAACTCCTAAAAAGTCATTTATTTAGCTATCATAATTACTAAACATGACCAGAAGAACCAAACCAATAAAGATTATTCAATATATATGTTTAAAAGGAAAATTTAAATAAGCATCTCATTTTATTGTATTATATATACATCATAATACAAAATTATATATAATACATATATTACATAGTAATATAAAAATATATAATTACTAACACTTATTTAGGTCAGTAAAACAATAATCTAGGAATCTTTTAAACCTTGTGACAAGAACTCGTCAAGCTAAACTTAAATGCAGCAGGCCAAATTTATATAAAAAAAAAGTCATTGGAAAAGTAAATACGCCAAACACTATCTTTTTAATATAGGTCAAGTTTAAACCTACCATAAGCCGGTCTACCACCTTATTTTCAGCTCTAGTATTATAATCAATCAACTCATTCGCAGAAAGAAAACGTTAACTTCAAGGTCTCAAAGGAAGGTTGAAAGCAAAATCCAACACATACAATGTGACAAGAAAATCAAACAAACTGAAGCTACTTTAATAAGGAATTGGAATCATAACCAATTCAGAAAACTACAAACTTATACATTCAACTGTGTTGACAATAATCCGATGCAAATTGATAGAATTCTATAATACAAAAACTGACATGGACAATGCATAAACTACAATTGATTAAGATAAGATGATCCTAACATCCAAAACAGAAAGGAATACGACATAGAATTCAGTAAGTTGGCACATTGTATTTCTTATAGGTAGAAGTGCAAACTAATTCATATCTTCAAAGGTTCACAAGCATATGAAGGTCAGCTTAGTCAGCTGTCCAACTTTGCTCCACAATTTCTCTCACTCTTCTATTGTACTCACGCTTGTTCTCACTAAACATTCGAGCTGCTTCTGAGTTTGCAGGAGAATTTGGGTTGGGATCACAAAGCAATGACTGCCACAGTAATAATTACCTTTCAGAAAATAATTATAAACATGCTGAAGATAGCAATTTAGTCATGCAAAATTACTTCTCAACCACCCTGGGTATAAGATATCACAGCTAGATTATATCAGAAGGAAAACAATAATTTACAACATTATCTCATCCTTAAATAGTTTTTGTATATGCAGTGTGAAGAATATGTGTTTTGTACGGGCTTCACCTACAGACTTTGTCTAGGCCTTGATCTTTATGTTTTCAGAAGGGACCCTAAATCTATTAATAAAATACACTTGCTGGGTGATAATAATAATAATAATAATAATGATGATGATGATGATGATGATGATGATGATGATGACAAATGATGTGTACGTAGCAACAAGAGCATACTGATACCATGATTTCTTACAAACCCAGAAAAATAATAGAATAGAATTGAAGATAATAAATGTTAATAGAAAATGAAATCTGCACAGAAAAAGGAGAGGAATATACTTTCAAAGGTTTTCCCATGTCAAAGAGTTGCCCCTTTCACAACAGAGCTAAAGCTCTGTTTTATCAGACTATAATCAATTAACTAACTGATACCCACAATCTTCCACCAACCCCCACTGTTTAAGCAGTCTGCATAATTAATGATGTCACTAACTCTATAGCAACTTTTCCTCAATAACTGTAATTAGTTGGCACTGATGGGCCTTATTTCCTAATACTCCTCTGATCATGATCTAACAGAGAGAAACATTGGAGCATGGTGCGTACCAAAGATATTTAATATGCTATATTTTAAAAAAAAATTACAAGTACAACAACTGATACATGTGCCGACAATGATCCTGCAGAATAGTGATAATAGCAGCACTCAATTTACCGGGAGGCACCCACACCAGGTTCAATTCCCATTGTCAAAAGGAACCCCACTCCCCCAAAACAAAACAAAATATCTAAAATATGACAAAAAAAATATTGCAAGCTTCTATTTATGTTTGGTTCTGCAATTTTTATTACCAACAGAATCCATTAAGATAAGTCCAGCACAAACAGAAGGATCCGAAATCCTTCTAAATAAAATATGCATGAAAGAAAAAAAAAGGTGAAAAATACAGCATATCAGAACAAAATGCAGTTTCTTAGCAGGTCAGACTTAAAAAAAATTCTTACAAGCCCCTCATCACCACAAACAAGAAAACTAAGAAAACAAAACTGTTCTAATAAAGAGTTTTGCACATTCAAGGCATAAAATTCTGGAATTACACTACAAGTGACAGTCAATGACATCAACTATTGAGCAGAGATATGAAAGAACTGGCAGACACTATAAGAATCTTTAAAAATTGAGAGCTAGTAACTCAACAAAGAGCCTTGAGATTTGTAAATGAAAATCTTTTTGAAATATTCATCATGTCCAGAATAGCAACTCATTTTTTGAACTAACAAGGGACATTTTACAACAAAAAAGTAATGCCTAGTAGATAGCCCTTTAATAAAGGAAAAGCCATAAGTAATTTTGAAGAGCCACAGAATCTTGCATTCATTTGTGCAAAATGTTGGTGTGGCAATACACAAGTCGAGGCAAACAAGACCAAATCTCAAGTGTAGAGTTAAATTGTGTAAAAACTACATGTGCTTGCTATCTTTGTTTACTAACAATGAAATGAAAAAAAATATGAAGAATTGTTACTATATTATACAAGATAATACCTGGATAGAAGTGAGTATAGCAGCCACATCGTATATGGGACTCCATTGATTTTGTAATATATCCAAACAAATACTTCCATCGGCATAAACTTTCCAGAGAAGAAGAAATGACATCAGCATCTAGATACATAATTTATGGAAGAAGAATCTTATCAACTTAAAACTTACTGTTTGGATGAAACATTCGAGACACAAATCTTACAGTTGGTGGCTTGTTAGGATAATCCTCAGTAAACTGGAGAGTCAACTTAAACGTGCCTGAATAACTCAAAAATATGTAGACATTATTGTGATAAAGTGAAGATTATCTGGCTATGAGCACCCAATTTCCATTTAATTTTTCCAAACCATAATACAGCTTCACGAGGAAAAACAGATTTAGTTCAATGGTCTAAAAAAATATCTCTCCCTTGCAAATGTAATGCAATCTCTAACATTAACAATAACAACAAAAGTCTTATTCCAATATGTCATCACCTCTGGCAGAAACATAAGCCAATATAAAAAAAATACAGTGTTAAAGCTAATAGAGACAATATAATAGAAAGAAATTATAATTGATACTACCGTATCAGAGACCAAAAAGAAAAAATGTAACAACAAAATTGTTCCAAGACAGGAGGCATGGTAAAAGCACCCTCATCTAACATTACAGAATCATTAACGCCGCATGCAAATGTATAAGATGGCTAAATAACTGAGTTGACACATGTATCAAGATTGTTCCAAGATAGGAGCCATGGTAAAAGAACAGACTCACCTCCATCCCATGGAGTATCATCAGGACTGCAATCCAAAGCAGACAAGAAAGCAGAAAGTTCTTATCCATCCATACTTAAACAAAGTGGAGGAAAAAATAAAATAAAATAAAACAAAGTGACTATATCAGACAAGTAAACAGCACAGAGCATCTTTTATCCAATTAAACTCACCCAAATATGACAGCATTCCACAACATTATGTTGTTATCCTGAGGAGCACCACTGATTCCTGCAGGTGGGTCTTGCTGCAGCCTCTTGAAATCCCTCATGAGCCTCTTCCTCGCAGGAGTCGACATTGCTACCACCTAAAACAAACAGCCACAAGGAGAAAACAAAAAAGACTTCAATTTTCTTTTCAACAACAACAAAAACAGAGGCAAAACCTAGTTCACCACTATACTCATACGAGACACAAGCAACAAGCCAATTCAGATTCCAACACATCCAAACAACTGGAAAGTGAAGGGTAACAAACACATGAATACATAATTCGAGAGTAAAACAAAAAAATCACAATCATCCTAGGGCAACACCTCACCCCAAGAACAGGAAAAAAAAAAAAGCAATTAGATTTTCACTAATCTCATACTAAAGCTTCATCAGAAACAGAACAACAAACCCCAAATGAAAATACCAGTGAGAATTCCCAATAAACGTTAAAAAAAAGGGGCTTTGATGTAGATCCACCCTCTATACCAATCATCCAGCGTTAAGGCAATAAAACCAGCAAATTGGAACAAACAAGAGAACGAAATTGAAAAAAAACAACGATTGAAACGAAATTGAATTGGAAAAAAAATAGGAAAAATAAGAAGAAAATGATGAGCCCTTACGCTTATGTGTTGGAAGTATGTTGTGAATAAAACGCAAGATCATTCAAGGGATGGATCGAGAGAAAAAGGCTATTGCTTGAATCTTACGATATTCATTCTCTTTTCTCAGAATTTAGAAGAAGGGTCTGTATTTGTATGGATCTAATTTTCCCTTCCCTTTTAAATATTCTATGTATTTGGTCCAATGTTTTCTTCCTAAATGTTTAACCATTTTTTTATTTATTTCCTAATTATATTCAATTTTCTTTACTTAAAATCAATTTGTTTTTGTAGATATTTCATAGCCATTCATGAAACTTAAGATTTTAATAGTTCCACAACTACAAATATATCTTATTTTACTTAGATCAATTGCGTTTTCATTGCTTATTAAAATAAATAAATTAAAAATACCCCGTATGTTTAAGATGAATAAAAAGGATTTATTGTAGAGACTTTGTAAATTAAAAGTCAAAGTTTTTACTTATCTATAATAAGAATCTTCTGACATATTTATCTCCACAGCTTTGGCTTTGAGAGAAGACACTTGTAATCTTAATTAATGGGATTATAAACCAAAGTTTGCATTTTGTTTTTATAAAATAAAAAAATAGAATGTCTCACAATACGCTTTTGAAAGTGAAAATCTTAAGTCACTAAGAGAGCATGAATAATAAAATTATATTTTATTTTATGGAAATGTTATTTTATAGACTTTTGAATATTGACAAATAAAATAAATAATAATATAAAACAATTATTAATTATAGTTGAATTATTATTTAAAATTGTTTTATTAAAAATTGTCTTGTACTGTAATTGTCATTTTAGGAATTTAATCCTTTAAATATTATTTGAGATATTTTGTTCATGTTATCATACGACCTATAAAAATTGTTCTTCTAAAAATCAAACTTGTACTTTGAATTTGATACCGATTGTTTAAAGTGTAACTTTTTATATTTAAAAACATGTCAACTAAAATATCATGATCTGACTCGTCTAACCTATAGGATAATTGATGTATCTTGAAACATATATGACTAAGAAATAAATACATTCTCCATAGTTTTATTGAATTATGCAAGATACAATTTTAATTAATAAAAAAAATTATTTTAAATTTGGGCTTAGGAATTGTCTCATTAATTGTTTGAAAAATGATGAAAAAAATAATTGTAATGCTCACCTTTTTATTTGATATTGATGTTCTATTAATTATAGTGTTGATCTTTTTTCTTACTTTATAGGAAAGAATTTAATTATAAGAAGTTAAGGAATATGGTTTGTATATCAACTTTGAAGAAATATATATTGATCGATCTTCAAAAGAGAATAAGACAAATCACTTGCAGTCTACCAACATGCTGAGGTTGGAGTTTCAGGATCAATTATCTTAACCTCTCTCCAACCTCAACAAGACATTGCGTAAGTGAGTGTTGAATAAATTCAAAACCTTGCAGTTACTTTTCTAACTTCGAAAGCAATCATTGTTCAAGAGTCTCCTTATCAACAAAAAAAAGGATATCAAATGTTCCTCTATGAAATAAGGATGGCCTACTAACTCGAATGAACCATATCTCCACTACCACACTTGAGGTAAACTCATTTTTACACATCAATAGGACAACCAACTAAGTGAAGGTTGTTGGAGTATTCTCATGCAATCTATTATCAGCAAATGACAATATTCCTTTTGAACATGCTTTATTGAGATTGGTTTAATTTTTACACACCCTCCACTTTCCATTCAACTTCCTTAACATGATTACGTTAGTGACCAATATGGTGTAGGTGACTTCTTTTTAAGAAGTTGGTTTTTAGAAGCTTTCTAACCTCTTGATTGACTACATGCTAATGTTTCTTCCCTAAGTTTTCTTTTAATTTGGATTGTTGGCTTATCCTAAGGTAAGGTAGACTTGAACTAAGAAAATAAAGAATTATTATATTGATAATAATTAAACCAATTGCATTCCCATCACCTCTATTTGTAGTAATAATTTTCTATAAAATAAAAAAATAAAAATATGTTGAAAATAATAGGAATATTTTAAAGATGTTTTCCTAATAACTGGTATTGAGGATATTTTTATTTAATGGTATGTTATTTACAACACTTTCTCAAATTAGTAAATGAATATCAATCATTCTCAAATTACATGTAAAATCCAAGATGTCCTAAGCAAGTCTTTTAATATAATGTTTGTTATCTTAAGTGTTGTAAGGACATGGTTATAACCATAAACATTTGTCAAGATTAACTTTGATGAAGTGCTTCTCAATTTCAATATGATTAGTTGAATCATGTTGTACTATATTATAGGTAATACTACATATTTCAATAATTACTTCATCTTGACACTATCTTAACATAGTTGTTTTATACAAAGAAGGCAAAGGGTTTAGACCATATGAGGTCCTTAATGATATACTTTACCCAGGTAGATTATTTAATTATATGATCGATGTTTTGTTGGTACTGACAATGCTTAGTTTGGTTAACATTCATTGGTTAAGGCAATGGTGGTAGTCTAGAAAATAATTAAAGACGAAAGGCTTCTTAAATTATTATCTCTCGATTAATATATTGTAGTATGTAGTCATACCTAATCATTCTAAAACGCTTAAAGTCTGGACTTATGCTCATTAGTGACAAATTAACCTCGTTTCTCCTTGTTTTTTTTTCTACCTCAATGTTTATTATTTTCAACATAATGTACTTTGAGGCTTTTTCTCACAATTCTTTTATCTCTTCAAGACCATTGACGTATAGGTTATCCAAAAATCCTTGGATTGTGAGGAACACCACTTTAATCCTTTCCATAAATTTACAAGAGGGTTCATTATCCCGTTGTCTTATGTTCTCAAGGGTCATCAAAGTTGAATCATTTAAAATTAGGCCATAATTTTTGTAGATAAGGTTTGAATTAAGTCAATTAAGTTGGGTGATAAATCATAGTATCATTGTAATGTTGTTCCCTTAAGTCTCATTAGGAAGATCCTGAAAAGAATAACAATATAGTTAGAAAATAGATTCACATGGGTTTTGAAAGCCTTCGCGTGTTTGTTTGGGTTAGTTGATCCACTATATATTTTTGTATTGGTATATGTCCATTTAGAAGATATTTTTGAGACCCTGGACGATTTGCATAAAAAGGTTTGTTAAACCTCTAAATGATCTATTGAGACACTAGACGATCTGATGACCAAAAAATCATATGTGGAGTTTATGTTTTTATGTTTTGATGATAACAAAAATTAACTATATGGTTTACTTGTATTATGATTGTTCTAACAATGTTTGTAAAACTGTAGATTTTTGTAGACCCTCTAAGCATTTAAAGCATATATTCATGATCGCGGTCTAATAACACTGGTTGATTGCACAACAAAATTTAGATTAAATGTCTTATTTGTGATTTAAATTATATGTTTTATCAGTGATTTAAATAATCTAACAATGGTTAGTGAAAGTTGCAATATATTGTGGACCCTCTGAGCGCCTACAATTTTTTTCTTATTAGACAGTCTGATGAACGCGTTGAAAGTGTAACAAGTTTGTTTAAAACAATTAATTATAAAAAATGAAATCTTCTGCATATATATATGCTAAAAGTGCGTTCAATCAAAGAGAAATTGTATATGAAAATAAGAAGATTTTATCTTCAAGTTTTGTGTAACAAAAATATATTAATAACGTGTTTTTCGGAAACAAATATATCTTTATAATCTCTTTCATAATTATCTTACTTATATAGATTCGAAGCAAAAACAAATCGAAAGATTGTGAATCCAAGTTTTTTATTTTGAACACCTATCACCAAAAAGATGAAGATATTGCAAAATCCAAAATTAACCAATTCAAGTATCAAAGGACATATTCAAAAAGCTATATAAATAAATTGAATGTGAAGAATGTAAGTAGGGCAAGCCAAACAATTCAATTATTCAAGTGTTCTTACTTTGTTATAGTGAGCGTTATAGTGAGCGTTTAGTCAAGTTGTTAGAACACTTAGTCTTTTAGGTTGAGTGTTAAATCATTGTAATTCTTCACTTTGTGAAGTTATACCTATGTGAGATCATTGTGCTCTACTATAGAGTGTTCTTTGTTTTCTTAAGAGTTCCTAATCTCTATAGGGGGTTAAGAATGTGTAACTTGGAGAGGTGTGGATATTTATTGTAACCTATAAAGGGTAGAATATTCATTGTAATATGGAAATGTAAGAATACTCATTGTAATATAGAGAGGTAAAAATACTCATTGTAACCAAGTGTGTTGGTTGGTGGAAGCTCTTAAACAGTTACTTAAGAGAAATGGATATAGTCCTGGATAATTGGTTAGTAAGACCTGAAGCTCGATTTGATGTCGTTATCAGACGAGTTCTAGATCATTGACCTATTGTGCTTAAATGTTATCAACATTTTTTATTATATAGTTGTTAGTGTAGCTTGCATTATCTTATCATTATTTTGGAGCAATTCTTTCGTATGTATCTTGAGGATATTAATTATGAAAGAAAGGTTCATCTCATTATTTGATGAAGAAGAGAACAAGATGATTCTTTGACTTCTAGTAAGAAATATAAATTGAGGTGGTTTGGAAAATATGAAACCAAATTTATTACCACAACAAAATGTCTTCAGATAAACTATTAGAAAAGTGAAATTCTTTGTCGAACTATAAACCATTAGAATATAGGTTCTAAGAGATATCATCTAGACACTAAATATGAATACTAGATAAAAATATATTAAAGAAGATTTTCAACACTCAAATCGATTAAATAATACTAATAATAATATAATAAAGAATAACATAAGTAATGAAATGATATTTATTCGCACTACTATAAAAATGTACATTAACAACGATTAGAAAGGTCATATAAAGACAATTTCCAACCGTCATTATTCTGGGTGTTGTTATAAATAATTTATTTATAACAACGATTCCTAAATCGTCATTACAAATGAATAATAACGACTTGTGTAACCAATTATCGTTATTTTTGGCTAGTAAATAACGAAAAAAATTTAAAAAAATATTTTTAAGACGGTTCATGGAACCGTCATTATAAGTGTGTTCATGTGCTTTAATTTAAAAAAAAACATTTGTAACGATTATATATGGAAGCGTCGTTATATGTCAATTTTTTAAAAATGTTTTATTTTATATATATACACTTCAAACGTGTATAAAATATCCAATTTTCAAAAAATAAAAACATTTAATATTATAATTTAAATATAAAAAATACATATAACAAATTCAGTATATATAACATTCTACAAAAAGTTTTGTTAATATATGAAAAAGTTTTATGTCATTCTAATAATTTATCTATCCTAAGGTGTTATACATGGTTACAAAATATTTTGACTATGTTGTCGTCACATACTCCAATGCTTCCGAATCTAGCAGTTGTGGGTCATTGAAAAACTGTGACATTTGAATTTTTTTTGAATTAGTGCATGAAAAATAAACCTCAATTTTTAAATTGTTTTTGTATTGAGGTATTACCTGATTCCAACCTCTATCAATACTCAACTTGCACAATAGTTGACGTCCACTACATAACATAATAATCGCACTCATAAATTCCAGATTACCTATTGCACTGCATGTCAAAATAAATGTTATTAAATGAATGAATGAGACACATTAAAGTGAGTAAAAAAAATATATTTCAAATACCTTAAGGTGCATTCAAGTGAGCCTTTTTGCATTTGCACTTCCCTTCCCACTCAACATGTTATATCCAGAGTAAGCACTAAAATAATAAGATTTCATTTTAGAACATATAACATTATATAACATATAAGTAATAATAAATGTTAAATGAAATTGTCGTACCTATCTATAATGTGTTTAAAATAGTTAGGGGATTTCTTATGCAAGGAGCAAAACCATGCAGCGATATGATCTTGAACAGATATGATCAATAGTTGCAAATTCTTCTCGTATATTCATCTCAATCAAATCCAGACGTGCATTCACACCATCATTTGTTGTCTTTAATGTTCAGAAGTGTTCCTATTAGTCTGTCACGCACATTCTTTTTTATGTGTTTTACATCTATACAATGTCTAACTTCTAACTTACACCAATACAAAAGATAAAAAAAGATTGATCTCTTCTTCCATATTTCACCACAGTTTGCTTCTTCTTCATTTTTCCAAAAGTCACATTAACATTTTTTATCTTTTCATAAATTTGAAAGCCACTTAAGGGACTGGGACAAATGTCATGTTCTAGGTATCCGTTAAAAGCTTTTTTCAATCTACGATATGGATGGTATTTCTTTAGAAATTTGTGATGCCCAAGATACACGTTTTTCTTTCGTGTTTCAATTGCTCGTATGATGTCTTCTCTTCACATATTGGACATGCTCTATGGCCTTTCACACTCTAACCTGACAAGTTCCCCTATGTAGGGAACTCATTGATAGTACAAAATAACATCGCATGCAATCGGAAAGATTCATTCTTAAACGCATCAAACACATCAACCCTTTCATTCCACAATAATATCAAATCTTCAATAAATGAATTAAGATAAACATCTATGTCATTTCTAGGTTGTTTTGGACCAGAGATCATCATAAATAACATCATGTATTTGCGTTTCATACACAAAGCGAGAGGTAAGTTCTAAATCACTAACAAAATGGGCCATGAACTATGATTACTACTTAAAGTTTCCAAAGGGATTCATTCCATCAGTTGCCAATCCAAGTCATAAGTTTCTGGATTATTTTCAAATTCAGGAAATTTTTTATCAATATTCTTCCACTGCAAAGAATCAACTGGATGACGAAGTAGTCCATCGCATTTTTTATTATTTGCATGCCACCTAAGTTTTTAGCGTCATCTGTATTTGGAAACAAACGCTTAAGCCTTGGAATTATTGGCAGAAACCAAACAACCTTAGCAGAAGGACCTTCCTTTGTGAATTCATCAATGTCATCATTCTGACCAACTTTAACCTTATAACATGACAAACCACACATAGGACATGTTCCTAAATCTTCATACTCATTTTTGTATAAAATACAATCGTTAGGACATGAATGTATTTTTTTATATTCCATACCCATCAGACAAAGAATTTTTGTTGCCTCATGATTTCGATAGGGTAATGTATTTCCTTAAGCAATTGGAGTAATTGTGTAAAGTTTTTGTCAGTCCATACATTCATTGCCTTCAAATTCATCAACCTTAACACTGTTGATAATCGTGTGAAGTTAGTTGAACCAGGATACAAAGAAGTCTCTGCATCATTAGACATATTTTCGAAAACTGCATTAGCAAAAGATTTTGCTCCCACATCACGAATCATGTCTTCTAATCTATCATCCATTGAGAAATCAACTTCCTCCAAAGCTACGCGCACATTTTGCAAGTCTAAAAATTCACCATGTCACGTCCATGTTGTATAATTTTTAAAAAAATCCATCACACAAAAGATGTTCTCTTATTTCGGAAACACTCAATATCTTTCCATTCAAACAATTGACACAAGGACACCTTATTCTTACTCCATTATTACTACTAATGGCATTATGTTCTGCAAACTGTATGAATTCTTCCACCCCTCTTTCATAAGCATCACTTATTTGTGGTGTATTAATCCAACTTCGATCCATAAAACTGGTAAACTAAGAAAATCTAAATTAAAATTGGCGAAAGTCGAACACCCCCGTACTCAGAATCAACATGTTCCATATAATCAAATGTACTATCTAATTCATTATAAAAGTAAATCAAAATCGTCGAAGGTCGGACACCTCCGGACTCATACTCAGTATGTTCAATATGTAAAAAAATATCTAATTATTATAAACTAAGTCAAAATTGTTGAAGGTCGGACTCCTCCAGACTCAAAATTAGGACGTTCAATATGTAAAAAAAAATATTTAATCATTAAAAACTAAATTCAAATTGTTGAAGGTTGGACACCCCCGAACTTAGAATCAGTGTGTTCAATATATTAAAACAATATATAAGTATTAAAAACTAAATCAAAACTGAAGGTCGATCACCACCAGACTCAGAACAAACACGTTCAAAATATAGTAAATAAAATTTAATATATTATTAAATAATAAATAAAAACATACTAACCTGAAAAGTGGAGCAAAGCTTAAATGATGGAGAACTTTGTTAGGAAGCGGGGCAACAAGGAAGATATTTTAGTGGTGAGTGAGAGCACCGATGAAGGTCTTTGGAACGAGAAAATGCATGGTAGGAGGCGCGACACAGTGGAAGGTGCGGTGCTCGTGCGGAGCGGTGGTCGTGGCGACGTGGTTCGAGGCAGTTAGCTCACAAAGAAGCGAAGGTTGTGGTGGCACTGGCTCACGGAGAAGTAGAGGTCGCGGTGGCGCAACACGCAAAGAAGTGGAGGTCGCCGTGGCGTAACTCGTGGAGAAGCAGAATGGTGCGGCAACATGTTAGTGGCAATAGTAAGTGAGGAGGGCGGCGGTGGGTATGGATGAGGAGTGAAGTGGGAGGGAAAGAGAGAGTGCAGTGGAGAAGAGTTGAGAACCCAAAAATGAGTGAGTGAAAATGAGTGAAGGAAAGAGAAAGTGTGTTCGGCGGGAGTGTTTTTTTTTGCAGGAAATGTTTCCATTAACGACGATTCTATAAAGAACCATCTTTATTCTCACTCAATCTCCAAATTAATGACAGTTTCCACCTGAATCATCGTTAAAAATACTAAAATTTTTGAAAAAAGTTATAAAACTATCACCATCTCTTTTATTACAACTGTTTATTAACAACGTCTTTATAAAGAGTCGTAAATTATGCATTTTATACTCGGCAAAAGATGTCATTCTATAAACTTTTGAAAAATAATTACACTTAAAATATTATAATAATAATAATAATATTAATAACAGTAGTATTTTATTATTGTTATTCATTACTAATTTATTAAAAAATATCGGTAAAATGATTAATTAACTTTAGTTTATTATTGATATGTGAATAATTTTTAAGATAATTGAGTATGTATGAATAAATACATATTTTAACATAGAACTTTAGTCTTTAATTAAATATATAATTATTCTTAATCAAAATTGAAATACTAGAAGGATAATAAACATATTAGAATAATATAATATATAAGTGTGACAGGTAATTAATTATTTATGCAAGATGATATTTTAATAAATAATTTTTTTTAAATATAATTTGGGCGGCTTAAAAAGGTTCAAAACAAAAATGGCGTCGCCCGGACTCGAACCGGAGACCTTCAGTGTGTTAGACTGACGTGATAACCAACTACACCACGACACCTCATTGATACAATTTTACTATGTTTCTTATTAATATTAATAAATAAATGTTATAGTTTCAAACAAATAGTGAGATCTCTTAAGTTGGTTTTCATAATTATAAAATCAAACAAAGAAGTAGAAACACTGAAATAAAATTATAAAATTTAATGATTTCAAATATTTAATTAAGGATAAAGTAAGTACACTATAAAATTTACCATATTGATTATATGAAAGACTTGTGGATTCTTGCTTAATTAATTGTCTTGCCGGGTGTTATATTTGATCCTCATTGAAATCAAATAAATTAAGACAATATTTACTTTTTAAGATATGTTGATATATCTAATTAAATTAATAATAGTTATGTTCCATTACACTCATGGTGTTATTTTGTAATTCATAGAGTATCTGAAAGAATAAATATGTTTTTTTGTGATTTGAAGCAAGTCATTTTCTTACGATTTAAAAAATTGGATTCATTTTTCAATTCTTTCTTAAGTGTCTATAATTACGTAAAACGATATTTAAATGCCACAGACATTTTTATAAAATGTTGTAATTTCATTGGAAATTACTGAAATAGATTTTTTTTTAAATACATGACTTTATTATACATAAACTGTTATTGCAAGCATGATTTTAATTTTTTATTTTTTAAAATTTAAAATAAATTCATTATGCAAATATGATGTTTGTGTTTTTATTATATATTATGCCTATATAAAGAAGATTCTTCATTATAATTTTTTCTTTTACATAAATTTTTTTTATTCTATCCTTATTTAATATATCTCATTTTATTAATACAATGAAGTATTTGTCATTTCATATACATTATTTAAAAAAAAAATTTAAATTAATATTAATGTACAGTTTTTATATGACTTTCTCACTCTTCTCTTAATTCCTTATTTTAAGGCAACAAACACGAAGAAAGAGAAAGCATAATCTCACATATTTCTACACTAAATCTCACATATAAAATAAAATAACTTCATTTTTCAATCACTCTTTGCACTCCATTTTTTACTTTTCAATTTTAACTCATCCAAAATTATTTATGTATGTATGATACATTCCTATCATTGTGAGTAAAAGAGGAAACACTAGTGACAGTGATAGATAAAGAAAATATCTCATGTTAATATACATATTTAATATTTTAATTTAATTTATAATTGGCATTGTTATTTATCTTTCTCAGTCTTGTTTACATTTTTTAAATCACTCATATTCTCTATATCAAAATACACACACAAACTACTAATTATATATTACCACCATTATTACCTTTTTCTTAACTTAAACAAAATATCAATGCATCTATTCCTCTTTTTCACAGGTTTATTATAATAGAAGTCAAATGTTTTAAAGAAATATGACTTCAACTTTTTTAATAAAAATGTTTTTATTACTGTAATTATAAAAACAAAGTGATGTAACTTATAGTTGCTATTATTATTATTATTAGGATAATATTATTAATGTTAAACATAATAGTTAACCAATAGATAACCATTTTTTATAATCACTCTGAACTAAAATGGTGTCACGTTCCCAACTTTAAAAAGTGATCTCATTTTAGTAATAAAGGATTACCCCAACTTTGTAAAAAAAAACCAATCAGTGCACTGTTATGCCACAGCTTCATATTAATTATGTTTGGTGGTTGTTGGATCCGTAAACTATGTTCTTACCCATCCTTCAATGTCTCTGTCTTATTCTTTTGATGAGGTTTTCCCATTAATTAATCAAATTTCTAATCATGATGCCATGAAACTTTCCAAATCATTCTACCTTTTTTATTTGTTTAGGTACATGTGTATGTCACACCATTAATGTACTATATTATATGATTCACGTGTCCCCTTAATTCGTTGAATCTACACTGCCCTTTGTCCTGTACCACATGTTTCACCAAAGGTGAAAAACATATAAACTAGTTCATGATTATATGACCCCTCTTCTACTGTTAGTTTATGTGTTGATTTGTACTTTTCAACTCACTGAATTATGATTATGCTGAGAGAAGATCTGGTTTTTGACACCTTCTCTGGTTGTTACACTATTAGTTTAACAGTTGATATCATAATGATTCAAATGACAGGTTATTGATCTTTGATATGATTGATAAAAGCAAATGATTTTGGCATAATGAAAGCAGTGGCAGAAAGGTGTATTTTTCTTCCGTTGCCATTTGTTAAAGTGTGTCAGGGTTGGATTGCTGTGGTCCGAAACTAGATCACAGATACTACCAACAAGATCCAGCACAAATGAAAGATACATGTGTTTTTTTTAAGCATGTTCACATCTTAGTGATTCAATTTGTAATAATATGAATGAAAGAGATCTTAAGAGGGACAAAATTTATTCCAGTGATTTCTATATCTTGAAAGAAATTAGTGTGATTTTTACACATTTTTTCACTTTTCAAGACCATTTTATGTGACTAAGCCAAATTTTCAAGGGAGGCTGGTAAAAAGAAATAGATAAGAGTGAGAGAACCAGATCTAATGAGAGAGCAACTGCTGTTTCTACATTATTCTCATTATCAATTGTCTTCAATTGCATGGCCTACTGTGAGCATCCAAGGCTGCAGTTCCCTTTCATAGTTACATACAACAGAGACAAAAATCACAACAAAACAAAGCAAAATGGAACAGAACAAAAAAAAAGGAAGGAGAGGAGTCATGTCATGCTGTCTCATATGCCACTTCATATGTGCAATCTTTTGTCCTTTTGTGTTGGTGTCCATATCTGTGAAATGGTCCACCGAAAGCCAGAACTATAAAGAAAGCTAAGGCGTAGTTTTCCTGGATTCATGTGGAACAAATATAACTGGGAATAATTCACATTGGATAGATAAAAGAATAGGAATTTTTTTCCAGATAAAGAAATACAAATAAGAATTCTAACCAAAACATGTCATATCATCTTTATTTACTAATTAGTAATAATATTTCTTAATCCACTCATCTCTACCTAAGAAGTTAAAAACTATTTGTTTCCTGAAACTCGTGTATTGAGAAACCAACTAGTCTCAAGATATTTTTTATATACATTTACTCAAAGATCAAACTTATAGTCATTTGTGACAATATCTTCACACAAGATTTTATGTTCAAAACAAAAATACTTTTTTCTGCTCCAAATGTTGCTTATTCTGATACAAACATGTGCATTTAATGCCAATGAGAAATCAAAGTGGAGAAATTGCTGCAGCTATTTGAGAAAAATTCTGTGCAACCCTTTTTGCAATTCATTTGGAAAGAAGAGGAGAATCCAATCTTAAAAACTAGTGGTGAGTGTCTTAATTAAGACTTTAATACCATATTAAGTAACTCATTTTAATCAACCTGAGACTCCTGATATTAAGATTACAAGTTGACATAGCCTAATGAAGAAACCATCAAAGCCAAAAAACAAGAAACCGTTTTACAATATTGGACTCCACTAGTGAATAAGACTTTTCCTTTTGAAAGATGAAAGATTCATCAATATGGTCTTGTCTCTTTCCTCATTCAAGAAGATTGTTCTCACAAGAAAATTATCAGGATATGAGCACAAGATATAAATTCTGGATTTGGTAGTTCATATCTGTCCAAAAGTAAAGGGCTGTTTAAGCATCATAGTATCATGAATACGATAGGTTCCTATTGCAGAAGATTCCATCACAAACAACCACCTTGTCATTTTGGTAAGTGATAGAGATATTAGTAGATTACCAGAGATCTGCAACAAACTACAGGTAAAGGTGATGGTGTCTATTCTATACTTATTATATTTATTAAAACGCATGTTCACAAGGAATTTGATATGACCCTGAAAAGTTTTGCTAACTTGCAGTTCTTCAACACATTGATTGAATTAATGCTAACATGCTAAACGATGAAAGTAGTGCTTGAATCATGCGTAGTTTTATGAAGTTTGATGTAGAAAAGATGTACACAGTAGTTAGTTTCTATTTTAGTTATTAAAAAATTGAAGTTTTGTAATATAAATATCACGCATACGTATAAAAGCTCTTTTAACTATACACATCATTGTTCATGTTTCACTGTGTCTTATTTTAAAATTGTGTTCCAATAACATTATCCTTATTTTATAATCACTGGTATTTTCGTGGAAGGGAAGGGACTGGTTTAGTGTTACGTAGCTACTGATGAATCACAATCATAACCAGCATTGGATTAATGAGAGCAATCAAAACATGTTATATTTCAACATAACAAAATTCAGTAAAAACATTAAAGAACATGTATTTCAACATAATAAAATTCAGTAAAACTCAATCATGAGTCAACAAAGGTGGCCTTTGATGGTGTGGGCCCAAAGACTATAGGAGAACAGGTCAAATACTTACATCCTAAAACTGTTGTCATACACAGAAAACCCAAGCAAAATAATGTCTTCTATTTTTGGTTTTTCTGGGGGAAAAAGAGAGGGGACCTCAATGTGTTCATCGACAAAACTGTGATGTCACCTTAAATTGGTACTCCCAATTCTGTTCAAGCTGCTGTTTGTGGTAGAATAGGCCTTGCTTCTAAAATCAGAATCCCTGTCTGAACTAGGTCCTGCATCATAATAACCCTGAAGAGACCTTCTTGAGGAACCGTATCTCTCAAACTCAATTCTTTGCCTTGGAGCACTATGTGATCTAACCTTGGCTCTTGAAGATTCAGTATTTGACATGTAATTGGGATGACCAGAATAGCCACTGAAGACACTCCATGCACACTCACTCTTAGTTGGTGTGAATGGACCTCTCCTTGCACCACTTCCAAGTCCAGAGGAAGCAGAGAATGCTTGAGGACTATCCTCAACATTTCTCAAAGATGCTTCTTCTTTTCCTTTGTGAAGTTTCAGAGAGCCAAAGGGTAGAGCCTCCCTCGAAGAGAGACTTGGATAAAGAGTTTTTGAAGAACGTTTCGACGGTGACTCATATGCCACAAAATTCTCATTGTTGTAATCAGAAGACAAATAATGATGTGCTGGCTGAAATGAGCTGCCACTACTATGGTGTGAGTTCAAATGTGGCTTCCAAGTATCCACTTCAAGAATCTTGTCACTCTTCTCATCATCAAGGTGCCCATTTTTCAATGAACCATCTCTAGTTTGGCTCCAAGAATTTTCTTCCATCCAATTGTCTAGCCAATGGGAACCAAACCGGGCTTTCTCCAAGTCAACGTCTCTAAAATTTGCGTTGGAACTACATCTCTGCAAGATGAAAATGGAGAATGCATTTAAAAGGGGAAATCATATTAATAGGTTCACCATCTAAATACTCATAAAAGCTTGTAGGAAGAACAACGTGTACCTTGAGAATAGATCCATCAAATTTTGTACTATAGCCATAAAGTGAGTGCTGATAATCTTCAGGCACCTTCAATTATTAAAAATGAAATAAAAAAACTCAGAAAAAAGATTAATGGTTATCATGATCCATTTTTCACAGTAATTAACCACAGAACAATCCCCAATCTTATAGGCACGATATTTGATGAGTCATATCTTAATGGTTACATTACCACAATGGCACTACCCAACCTAAGGATTATCTAAAGAAGCATGGTGTAGCACCAGTTTAATTTGCACCATGTTGCTTTGTACAGGGTAAAAATCTATTATAGCAAAAAGAAAAATAGAGAAAGAAAAGTATATTTAATAAAGATAACAAGTTTGAAGAAAGTCACAAAGCCTCCCAAACAAGTTATTAAGATAAAGATCATCATGCCATGCCAACAATCAAAAGAACAAAAAAGTTATATGTTTGACTTTGCTTACAGGGTAATGAGAAAGTGAAGACTTGAAAGAATGCATATTATCAGACAAGTTCCCACGTGTGGCACGCGCCCGAGACTGCAGTCGCACCAAAGTCTGCATGCGCCTGAGCATATCTGTAGTTTGCTTTCTCACAATGTGGCCTCTCACCAATGCTTGCAACTTCACCAATGCTTTAAGTGCTCTCAAAGCCCTCCTTGCCTTCCAAATCCATACCAAGAATATCAGTAAAAGTTAAAACGTCCATCAGAAAATTTAAGAGATTCAAAGAAGACAAAAACACAATCAAAAGTATAACAGCATAATTACATAGTTATAAAAGAATTTAGATAGAACAAGTTAACATGTAAAGCATTTGATCATACATACTTATGCTACTTAGTTAAAAATTAAGCTCACAATAAAATAAGCATTACCCTCAAAAGATGGGCATGGAATGTGAGAAAGTTGAAGAATATTAAAATGAAAAAGACATGAGAAAGTGGGGGAGGAGGCTGAGGTTGATGGTTGTAATCATTATAAACATAAATTACACAGTGGAAAGTCATGCATTATTGATGCTTCTGTATGTTAATTGAAGCTTCCAATGTCGCATGCCCCACCATGGTAGAAAGGGCAGAAGGTAAAAATTCAAGTTCATCGAATGTTGTAGCTTTAATGTGTTACTTTCAATTTCTTTTACAAACAAAACAAAACATCACAGCCTAACTGTTGGTCCGTGTGTCCTAAAAAAGAGTAGCTTCCTCTCACGTGAAGGTTAAAAATAAGGTGTAAAAAATCACTTTCCACTTTAACCTTGTTAAAAGCATGGCTTTTCACTTTCGGCTTCTCATTTGTCAACCCCAAGAAACACAAGTTTCACACATAGTACCTTTCTTTCATTATGTGAAATATTTCTATATAGAAAAAGAAAATCAGACCTTGAAAACCAACCCACAATATTTCAATCAATGCAGACCATACCATACCAAGCCAATAAAAAAACAGTACTTTGCAACTTGGCAGTGACCCTCCAGCACTCAGGTCCATGACCTACGAAATGGGTTGAAGCAGGGCCACTTCAACATTTGGTGTTAATTTTTGGGTACAAAGGGTCATTCTACAATAGCTCACCAGAATGTGGGGCTCACTCATATACTAAATCCCACAAATTACCCATTTGTCCATTTCTCAAAACTTTCTTGGTCCCTTGATCCTTGTGTTGTCACAGAATACAGTCCCAAAACAAGGTCACTTTGATCTGAATGCAGGATCCTCACAGCACCAGATACCACTCTAGACTCACACCAACATCTTCTCAAGGACCCAAATCATACATAAGCATTACCACACAAACCAAGTACACGACAGGACGCAGAACAAAACACACCCCACATCACAAAAGTGACGCAACACATTAAAATTGCAGCGACCACGTGATGATGCGAAAACATGTGGCAGTCAACAGCCATAACATTGAAAACCAAATCAAATATGCTTTAGGCCTAAAAGATTTGGAATTCAATACCATCCAAAACCAAAAATCCTTATTTTCTTCTAAAAATATGACAAACTCAATTTTTCTAAGGAATTTATAAATTATCGATATTTTATATCTCTGGACAAAAATTTTAAAAATAAAATTTCACACTCTTAAAAATTAATAAGCACCCAAGTGGGATTTTATTTTCCTATCCTATAATGCAGACATTTACAAGTGGGTTTCTGTAGATTTGTCGGCGGAACCCAAAATTCCTCTTAAAATGGAATTTTTTAACAGGACTTTTATATCTTAAGCTTTCTGTGCATAATTATCAACCACAGTGGGATTTTATTAAAAAATATTTAAAAAATTATTGTGGGAGGGAACAAGTTTCTTTGGATAGGTGAAAAGTGTGGAGAAAAGAAACATTGTTGAAAATGAAGCAATATTTGACCAGTGTTTGTTTCCCGAGAAACAGAATATGGAGGGAAATCCCACATCGCCCAGAAAAATTAATTGAGAAAAAAGCACTGGGAATCAGAGTCAGAGAGTCAACAAATTTGAAATTTGCTGACACGCTGTAAACGTGGTAGAAAATTTAAAAACTAAATTCACAATTCTTTTCACAGGAATCAAATATTTTTCAATAATAGTCAATTCAATAGTGAAAAAAAGTGTACTATTACTATTTTTAAATAACTGGGCATAAAAAATCTCTGAAATACTCATATGCTAGATTCCTACTTTCAACTCTTTATGAATATAAAACAATTTCATTCAATTTTTCAACATTTAAAACCTTGAACAAAGGAACGTGGCTATTTCACTTCCCAAACATATAATTAAAGAAGAATAAGAATTTAATTTAATTTAAATTCCGTGAATATTCCACCACAGATGGTGTGATTCATAAAATTAACAAAACTGGTAACTTTTGTTATTATTAACTTGAAATAATTTAAATTAAATGATAGTAAAAATTAATTAAATTAAAGAGGAATAAATTACATTAGTGTTATTTTTTCTTAAACAAAACGTTTTTTACTACGAAAAAATAACCAACAAAAAAACGAGACTTTCAGTTTTTTCACATACCAAGTATCCTCGGAACGCCGACTGAATCCTCACGGCGGCGGAGGTATCCTCAGCCGTCTGCCGGGGATGAGACGCCGTGGTGGGTCTTCCGGCGGCAGGCCCATTGCCGCTGGTCAGCCTCACGACCTCGGCTGCTGCGTGGGCGGCGGCGAGAGCGGCCTCTGCGACGGCGGCGGTAGCCGCCGCGACGGCGATGGCATGCTTGTTGGCGTCCAAGGAGTCGGAGAAAGGAGCAGAGGAAGTGGAAGGGTCAAAATTGTTTTTGTTAAGTGAGAGCAACGTGGTGGACTTGTACCTCGTACTCTGCTTTACGAAGTTCCACGTTTTCTTGTCCTTGACGGGTTTGGGAGGTGCGCCGTCGGAGGGTGGCGGATTGTGTTTCTTGGCGCCGAAGAGTCGCCGGAGAAAGCCCATGAGGGAATTCAATGCATTGAGAAGAAATGAGAGAAAGAGAGAGAAGAAGATAAGAGTGTGGAAGGAAAGTGGTTGAAGAGAATGAGAAGGAAGAGAACACTTAAATGGACCAGTTTGGAACATTGCACATTTGGAAATAATTTTTTTTATATAAATAAACTTGGAATAAATTATATCTATATATAAAAATTTATTTTTAAATTAAAATATTTAAATTCTAGGAATTAAAATACAATACACGAGGTGAGTAACAGTATATATTCTTTAAGAAAATGTTGAAATTTGATATTAAATAAAGAAAAAATAAATAAAAGAGATAAACTGGTATCAAAATCAAATAAAGATAAAAGGATACTGATTGTTAGAGCAACTGTTAAATCAAAATAAATTTAAAAATAAGGATTAATTCTTTTTAGGGTTTTATAGTTATATATGAATTGTGTATCTTCCCATCTCTACGCTTAAAAATCATTTTTTTTTAATTTTACAACAACAATTTATTCTTTAAAATTTTCATATCTTTGGGGTCAAAATTTGTAGAAACAAAAAAAATTAAAATAATGCGTATAGAAACTAAAAAAAGTGATATGTAAGTATTGAAATTAAAAATAAAACTAATGATCAAGTGTAAAACTAAATTAAAAAACTATTTTTGTAAGGTTGTTAAGAAATATATTTCAACTGATAAAAAATTAAAAATGTAGGATTATTCACTCAAATTATATGGAATTAAGATGGGACATATAGTTCTATAAGACAGTGGTTATAATTGTTTTTAAGAAAAATTAAAATTATCTTTAAAAACAATTATTTGTCTCGCATAAAGATTCAGATTTATACTATAAAACGTCTTTTTCAGTGGACCAGTAAAATGAAAGTCTGATTTTGATATAAAATTATATTAACATCACCTAAAATTGTGTAATTTTCTAGTTAAAGCACATGAAACCTATTTTTTTAATTTTTTTATTTTAATAAATTAAATTTGATGTGACTAAAATTTTAAATTTTATATGGGGCTTTCAGTTATTTAACTGTGAATGTAAGACTCATAGTACATAAAATTTAATTTCCATACATTATAAACTTTTTTTTACATTTATCAATTAATTAAAAACATCTTTAAATATTTTAAATGTGATTTTTTATAAAAAAATAATGTTATTTAGTACGAGAAGGTTTAAAGTGAAGAAAATACAAAATGATTTTCGTAGTTACAAAATTTACGTTATTAAAAATGTAAAATCCCTCATTTTTATCATATATAATAAAATAAAATTTAAACAAATATTATCTACTTAACATATGCATATATACAACTATCTCATAGTTGTATCTAAAAAAAATATCCCTCTTCATAGAAATTTTAATATATACATCAAAAGTTTTAAAAACAAATAGAGCATTCAAATTAAAATTATCACATCCGACAACTACTCACTTAGGAGTTTTATTACTTGCAATCTCATTTGTTCCCGTGTACAACACGATCATCACAATAAAAAAACAAGCACAAACAAATAACAAGGTAAGCTAACTATATAAAAATTTCTATATAATTTCAATTTCAAATTAATACACAAAATTCATCAAGTCTCATACAATTTCTCAAACATTTCAGATAACCATCAAGTGTCTATCCAAAAATTTCACAACTCATCTTTCTCATGTCAAACTTCTACTGACCCACAACACATAGACACTTAACTCTACTTCCAAAAGACTCGTGTATTGAAATTAGAATCCTGAGACTTGCACATGTCATACTAGTCGTTGTGAATCCACACAGCCATGCACATAAACATCTCAATATCTCATAATCTCGTATGACATGGTAAATTCATATGACTTGAAAGATCAAATTATATTTCAAACCGCAGACAAAGTCATATGAACCTCCATCAACTCTCACCAACTGAATAACTTCATCTATGTGATTCCATTATATCAATAGAGTCAGGATCGTCTCATTGGATCAGGACCTGACAGATTAGTACACCCTAATAACAATCTTAACACAGTATTTTCTTTCCTTAAAATACTATGTTTTGTTCACACTTTCTCATCATTACACACTTCATATAACACATCAATACACCATTCAATCACAACATATTTTAAACTTTCTAAACAATCCAAACATATCTCAAAATTCACTAAAACACATAACTAAGTTCCTTTAATTATATTTTTAAATAAGACTTAGAATTTTCACTTAAAAACAATAAGCAATAATACATTAGGCTTTCAAAAGCAAAAATAAAAATTTAAGTTTTTTTTTACAAATATTCTAGCTTGAGCGAGAATGGGTCTCGCTTAAGCGAAAATTTTCTCGCATGAGCAAGATTCAACTCGATAGCACCTAGAATTTCATCTTAGGTCTCACTTGAGCGAGAATTTACTCGCTTGAGCGAGAAGGGACCTGAGAACACCTTCTCTCTCCATTTTATTATCGCTTGAGCAAGAATTAGCTCAGAGAGAAATATGCACAATACTATTATACATGTTAGTTCTAAACCAACAATTCATTCAATTCATAAATTTAAATTTATAAATCTATACGTTACATTGACAGTTCATGCTCAGCATGATACAAGCACTCTCATTGAATCATTGAGCTATTACATCCTTCTATACATATATATGATTTCTAAATCCAAAATCATTTAAAATGAAACAACAAATTCTCAATCACAACACTTTCAAATTCAATCAAATTACAATCTACTCAAAACAAGAAATCCTGCAAAAAAAATTTGGAATTGGTGATCACGTCACTCCCACATCCAGATCTTTTAACCTATGGTTCTATTAAAAATTTTAAACTAGCTTCCCTTACCATTATTTGAGTAGATGCTCACAAGTTCCAAACCTACCAAAAGCTTTAAGAGTAGCTTAACTTGCACTATAGAGTCTTCGATAAAAAAAATCTAACTGTCTCACTAGTACTCTGAGTTAACAAAGACTAATCCTAAAGCAAAAAGGGTCACATGCGTAAACTTAGATCGAAACAGATCTACAAGTTCCAAAATTTGACTAAAAGATAAGAGTAAAATTGAACTTACTTTATTAGAGATTTTGATCAGAGAGTCTTGTAGATCTCGTTGACAGGAGTCTAATGACGAACTCCGATCCTCAAATTGATAAAATGTTAGAATCTTAGAGAGAAGAGAGAGAAAAAGAAAAAGAAACTTATAGAGAGATGATGATTCTTTTAAAATAAACTTGAATAACTGAGTTTTCTATTTATATGTTTTTTATTTTAATAATAAAATATTCAGGTTTCATTTAAAATATACCATTTTTACTTAAAGTTAATTTTCTAGACCTTATAAAAAAATATTTACACTTTAAATTAAATTGTAATAAATAATTATTACTTGATTTAAAATGGTATCTTATTTTATTTATAAAGTTGACATATAAATGATCAACCCCCCTCAGACAACAGCTCATTTAAAAAATTTATATCGATCATACTCATTTGTGTTTATATCGATTATATTTAGATATGTGTATTTTAAAAAAATATTATTATTTTTAATAATCATCATCATTTCCTCACATTATGAAAAGTGAGTATAATAATAATTTATAACATTAATAAAAAAATATTATTATTTTTTATATACAAATTCTTACTATTCTATTTTCTGAATAATTATTTTTTAAACTAAAATAACAATTTATAATAAAAAAATTTACCTACACAATAAAATTACGATTTTTTTTTGTTTTTAACTTTATAATTAATTTTTTTTTAAAATTATAGTTTAATAACATCTTTTATTTAATAGTTATCTATACTTATCTATATTATTATATGAGGATACATTATTTAATAATTTTAATGTCATCTTTAAACAATTTTATCCTTTAAAAAATAAAAATAATATTTGTATTCATTTAATTAAATAAATATTTAAATAAATATTTTTTAAATAAAAGTTACATAATTATTTTTTAATAAATTTATATTAGAAATTATTATAAAAGTGTCCTTTAATAAAAAATAATATTTTTATTCATTTAATAAAATAAATAAATAAATAAATACTTTTAAATAAAAGTTACATAATTCTTTTTTAATAAATTTATATTAGATATTATTATAAAATTTGATATCTTTAGACTTGATTTCGAACCTTTTTTTTTCTTTGATCGGCATTTAATGTCCTTTATTATAATGTTAAGGTTTGACATTATAAAAAAGTTATATAAATTTTCTAATATTATTTTTTATTTAATTATTCATAAAAATTATATATTTTTTAATATAATAAAAATGTGTCTAATTTTTTTAGGATTTAGGTTTAGAATTTACGGTTTGAGGTGTATTATTATTATTATTATTATTAATAAACACCTTAAAAGAAAATAACAATAATTGTAAAATTATAGCATAATTTGGATAAAATGGAAACAGTACTGTAGAAAGCAAATAAATCACCTTGAAGTATTTTAGACACACGGGTAGAATGAAATCATAATTAATATGTTAGTTGCAACATTTTATTTATTTTATTCTGTAGCAAAGTACAATATTCTGTTTTATCCACTGTTTCTTCAAATTAATTCTCATCTACCATGAGAATGATAATACCCCAAAAGCTGTAGTTACTTCCCAACATACTTTTTCAATTATAAACAAAGAATTTTGAACCTCCTAATGAATATTATATACAACAACAAGGAACCCGTGTTAATATGTCCCAAAAGAATTTTCGTCTTGTAAATTTTTTTTATCATTGAAATATTGTAAGTTAATGCACTGGTGATACATCAATTCATTAAATTTAATTAAATTTAAGTGTTAAATATATATATTTTCCTCTATTATAACATCAAACTGATTCCAATTTAAAGTTTAGAGTATTTATTTATGTATTATTTTTTTAATATATAAGTTTTTTTTCTAGACTTCCCATATTTATATAAATATATATATATATATATATTTTAATAATATTTTTTTATGTGATGATTGTTACTTGAAGTGTCTTAGTTGAAATGTATAGTAATATTTAAAATAAAATTTTTTATAAAAAAAAATTAGACCATTTAGATATTTGTATTATAAAAGTTATTAAAATGAATTATTTTGTATGTGAAACTAATTTAGTTTGTGTTTTCATTCTATTAATCCATCGAAACTGTTAATATTTTTTAATTAACACAATAATCAATTTTGAAGAAAATTAACAATCATTTTAACTATAAAAAGGATCAATTTTAATCATTTCTATACTATAAATATTTAAATTATTTAAAGTTTGAAAAAAAACATATTTAATCCATGATTAAAGAAAATTTTGTGATCAATTTTTGCTTTGAGAAGAAAAATGGTTGGACAGTAACAATTAGAAAATACCAAATGTTTATTTTATAAATTAGCAAAACCTAAAGTGTGAGCATTAATGCAGCCTCCTCAATTGTTCCCTCATTATTATTAATTCTTTTGAAACATAGAAATAGACCACAATTAGACAATACTTTAACAAAATAAACATTAGTGAATAATTAATTAGCAAGTACAAAGCTTTAATTTGGTCCTTTTGGTTTGGCCCTTCGGAATTTTTTTTGTCAAACCTATGGAAATTCCATGATCTTATATAAGTGATTTTGAAACTTATAATTGTTAAAAGATTTTTGTGATAGTAAGCGTACATTATAGAAATGAATAACAATTACTAAGTTGAGGTAGAAAGAATATTATTTTATAAATCTGGTGAAATTTTATTTTTTTACTTATTTAAATAAATAAAATTTTAAAAAATTATCAAAATAGATAAATTATGTTAAGTTGACACAATTTTATCGTAAAAAAACTTATATTAAGGTGACACAATTTTAATGAATTAAACTGAATTTATATTAATATAATCAAATTTTAATTAAAATTATTTATTATAATAATTTTATCTATTTTGATATAAGAGATAAAATTACAATATATTACTAAAATTCCCATAAAAAGATTGGTATTGAATAGAATGGGTAAAGAAGGTGGAACCATTTTAATGAGAATTAAACCTTTTATGCATATGAAAGCAAGAATTTATGTTGGTGAATGAGTCTAGTTTTGATGGAATGAGTAGGGGCTGTTGGTCTGATTGAAGAATTGGACCCACATGTCTTAAATAATGAAAACTAATAAGAAATAAAAAGATATTAAAGAAATACTGTTTTTTTTATATTTATTTTAATAATCTATAATAAATGTTTACTAGTTTAAATACATATTTGATTTTTGAAATGTAAATATCTTTCATTTCATTGCAAAGTTCAACATAATTAGAAGTTATATCTAATATCCACTACAAATCTTTGAAATGAAACATGGAAGCAAAAAACTATAGTGAAAATTAGGTAAGAACACGAGGTAGGTTTTTTTTAGCGTGGTTGAGTAGTATTCTTAGAAACTTATGTGCATTATATTGTCTATCTTCTCAATGTCTTCTTAATTGATATATTGAGTATAACATAATTAACAAGTACTTGATAATAAAAACTCATAATAAAAGAGAATGAATGAACTTGTGATTTTGAAGAATAGGTGATACATTTATTTATAGGAGTGAAGATTTGAAGTTTGATTTTAGAGGATAGGTGATATATTTACTTATATAATGAAGATTTGACTGATATAGTTGTATTCTTTATTCTGAAATTTCACCTCGATTAGAAATAAGAACATTTATAGTATAAAAGTGGAGGTAAACTTCACTTTATAAACTAATTTTATAAAATTAATTTATATTAAAAATTCAATTCTTAATATAATATAAGAGTCATTTAAAATTTATCTTAATAAAAATTTCACATTTTTAAATAGACAACAATATTTCGTAAATAATTAATCTAGGAGTATGGTTCACCTAAATAAGAGAATGAAATGATAATAAAAAACTTCAAACATCCTTAGAAAATTAGTAGGAAAGTGAACTAAAATATGAAAAAAAAAATCTAAATAAGAGTGAACTTCATACATACAGGATCCACTATTTTGCTACCCACTTTACATGTATATGAAGAGTTTCAATATATAAATTTTAAAAGTGAGAAAACTATGGAATCTGAACTTGATAGCTTTTACAATATGTATAAAAAAAACCTGAGACGTTTAAAAATTTATTCTACTTCTAAAGTACTTAAATCAGTCATAAATAAATATTAAAAAAAATAATGGTTATATTAAAGACTGAAGGATATAAACAAAGAAAAATGGAATTAGCTCCTCATAAAATCATAACATGGAAAAAACCTTTTCTCTTTCGATATATATATATATATATATATATATATATATATATATATATATATATATATATATATATATATATATATATATATATATTTTTTTTTTTTTTTTTTTTTTTTT
>Ga0123342_1002072_pt1 | contig 33626 bp, 13 predicted proteins | sample Turbeawhitnodule_FD_89960 | JGI IMG/M metagenome (GOLD analysis project Ga0123342, IMG submission 89960) | Root nodule microbial communities of legume samples collected from Mexico - Turtle bean Mexico white nodule | ecosystem: Host-associated > Plants > Roots > Nodule | place: Mexico: Nepantla... | reverse complement strand
CGACGATTTTGGGTGCCAAGTTAGGAGTTAGATTCTATGTGTTCTTGTAAAAGGGTTGGACCACCCCTGAAGTGGTCCCCATTTATTTATTTTTTATTGCTGATAAAAAAAAAAAGCTCAAACATGTACAATGTCATATATTAGTTTTGGAGTTGGTATGCTTGGTAGATATTAGAATCTATGATTGGATTATTGGAAAACTGCAAAGAAAGTCTTAAGATATTTACAAGGGTCAAAGAATCACATGCTTACATATGGGAGATCTAATCATCATGAGATGATTGGATATATAGATTCAGGTCATGTTGAGAATATGATTATTATGTCTACTAGTGTATGCTGAATGTTGCTATTTGACACTCTTAGCTCATTGATATACATGTTTCTAACATCTATGTATATGCATGCAAATTATGATGTGGAAAACAAATAATTTTATTGTTGATGAAAATGACATTATGTTTAAACTTATTGTAGACTTCTCATTGTAAAGTTGTATTAACGAGAATGATGATATAGTAATACATGGAAGGAAACTACTACTGCATATAAAACAAGACAAAATATCATTTTATTACGAAACTACTACTGCATTCTATTTCATAGTACATTACAAGAAAATCATTAAATAGAAACCAATTTTAGAAATAAAAAATAATTACTTGCTATATTGACTAAATTAGAGATCATTTTAGAGACTTAAATTTTTTTGGTTTTTAAATTAATTTCTATTATCGTTAAATAATTTATAAATTGATATATAATTAACTACCAAGGTTTTGACTATCAATTATTTAGATTCTAAATTTGGTAACCGAAATTGTACCAAATGTGACATGACTTTAGTCTTGGTGTTAAATAGAAATTATGCCAAGGTGATATAACTTCAAGATAATGGTTTGAATTAAAGTTGTGCAACCTTAACATGACTTCTTATTCTTGCAACACTAAAGTTGTATTACTTTGATACGACTCCACTTTTGTGTGATCAAAGTCGTGTCACCAAGATATGACTTCTTTAAAACAAAATTGTATCATGTTGGCATCACATGTTGATCTCAATAATTTTTAAAAAATGCTACATTTCGATAAAAAAAAAAACCTTTAAAATTACCTTACTTTTGGTAAAAAAATCATTCCAATTTTGGATCACGTGTCAAGTGTTCTTTTTATCTAACCAAATTTGATTAATGACTTTTCATGATCAATCCCCCTCTTTCTTAATCAAACTTTTCACTTCAGTTCCTTGCACTTTTATTTTTTATTTTCATTTTAAAAATAATAACTTTGGTATGTTTGATATGGTGAGATAGGATTATCTTGAAGTTGGAAATGTTTATTAATTAATTGGACATATTTTGAATTTATATTTATAAATTTTATTCAATTTATATGTAAATAAGATGTCAAAAAATTGAATTTTACAGATTTTGGAAACACGAAAAAAATAATAAAAAACCTTTAAAAGTAAACGTTTATAGTTTAAATTGGTTGTTTTGAAAATTATTTTTTAAAAAATATTTTTTAATCGATTCGTTAAAATATAATGATATAGAAAACATCTATAAAAGATATATATTCTTCTTCTTTATTTGATCTACACTTTATGTTGACACCACTATTACAAAATATTGACTTTTGCCAACACTTTATTTTGTATAAAAGAAATTGTTTTGAAAGTTTAGAACTGACAAAATTGTACAAATTTCTAAGTACATATTTTGTATCTGAACAAGATATTCCACAACTTCCTGCTAGATTAGTCGCTTATGAAGGGAAGACACTCACAAAATGGTATAACCTGAACAAAGAAGAAAAACATTTCTTTTAAAATTAAAAAAAGGTAAAAAAATAATCATCTAATAGAAAAACAAAAAGTTTAAATTATTACCTTCAACTCTTTGTGTTATTCTCAGCACTCTTCTTTGTTTTCTAATCCAACAATGAAAACTTTCTCGATATGTGATATCTTGTGCCAATCTTGTCCAACTTTAGGCTTGAATCTTTTGTATAGTTCAGGACAACCAATGATTTTTAACTCTTTAAGATTTGTGAGGTGATGCATGTTCTCAGGGAGTGACAACAAATTTGGACAATTGAAAATTACAAGTATTTTAAGACAAATGAGAGTTGGTAGCCAATCCGGAAGCTCCTTAAAATTGATGCAATCTACAATAGCTAATGTTTCTAAAGAGTTCACAGATCCTTGAAACCACTGAGGCAGCGTAACCAGTTGTGGCAAGTCTTTAAGAATAAGAGACTTTAACCTTGAATCAGGGATTTGGTTTCCAAGACTCATCGACAATTCCAACTTGTCGCATTCAGAGATATTCAAAACCTTTAGATTTGAAATGGCGTGAAACGACACCGACTTTAAACTTTTACAGTCATGTAAAGATAGTATTTTAAGAGTGGGTAGTAGTATTCCTTCGAACAATGACACCAAATTATCACAAGAACAAAAAATTAATTTTTCTAAAGAAGTCAAACTTGCAATCTCTTCTTCTGGGAAATCAAGTTGTCTGGTGGTTATACTAAGGCTTCGAAGACTGATTAGATTTTTTATTCCTTTGGGTAACTTTTGCAGCTTTATACATCCACAAAGACTCAAATTTTGCAAATTTTGAAGTTTGCAGACCGAATCAGGGAGTCCTTTGAGTTTTTTACTAAACTCAAGATTAAGACATCTTAAATGTTTCAACTTTCCAATGCAGTCAGGCAAACTTTCGTATTCATAGCAACATAATTCTAAAACCCTCAAGTATTTGCATGTTGACAAGATTGTATTCAAGAAAGCTTCATTGTTCATTCCAAAAGGAAAACGCAGACTTCTCAAACCTGTGAGAGGAAAAGCTTGTGCAAGCAAATTATTATCTGTAAAGGCTAAATGTTGGACATTCTCAGATATTTTTGGATTGCGGAGATCTATTCTTTCAAACTCACCTTTTGCAATATAAGTTGCAAGATCATGCACCAGATCATGTAACGTAAATGAGCAATCGGTCCCGTAGTCAATATAATCTGAAAGAAAAGATCTTGACCATAGTTCATGCAAAAGTTGATATGTAACATCAGTCACGGATTCACTTTCCTTTGATGGTGGCAGAAAACCAAGTGCTTCCCACAAGGTAGAAATGTGAGAACAACAAAACTCATTGTCCTCTGGGAAAAGTGAGAAAGAAGCAAAACATGGTTTTAAATATGATGGTAGTTGATCGTAACTTAGTTTGAGAGCTGGAAAAATGGATTTTTCATTTTGTTTTAAATTCCAAATCTCATTGTCTCTTATAGACTCCCACTCTTTCTTATCAACCCTTGAGAACAGTGAACTCCCCACCGTTTTCAGTGCCAATGGTAAGCCTCCACATTTTTTTACAATTTCTTTCCCAATCTCCAACAACTGTGGATGCTTTTTCTCATCTCCATCTTCAAAAGCAGATTTCAAAAATAGAGAAAGAGAATCCTTTTCAGAGAGGCATTCAAGAAGGTAAAAATTTGAGAATTTAGTGCGCATCATGGTAGCTATTTCATGGCTACGAGTAGTCACTAGGATTTTACTCCCTTCAACATCCGAATCAATTATTTCCTTTAAATCGTCCCATCTTACACGATCCTCGTTCCACACGTCATCTAACACAAGGAGGAACTTCTCACCTTGAAGTGTATTTCTCAAACGATTTTGAAGTTGTTCCGTCTCAAAGTTATTGAAGTTTTCAGTTGGGTTTGGAGCAGAATTTAGAATTTTAATGAGCACATTCCTAAGTTCAAAATCATTAGAAACACACACCCACATCTTCAACGAAAAACATGCATCAATGTTGGTGTCATTGAAGACCAACTTAGCAAGTGTGGTTTTTCCCAAGCCTCCCATTCCCACAATAGGAATAACAGAAAGAGTTTGGTGATGAACATCTTGCACCAAAAGTTTTACTATTTCATTTTTGTCATGTTCCCTTCCTGTAACATTGGAAGGATTTACATGAGAATGAGTCATTTCCCTCACGTGCACCACACGTGTATCTTGGTGAATGATTTGGAGGCCAAACATGCTTCGTTGGGCTGCAAGTTTGGCCAACCTGGTGTTGATATCTTGAATGCGATGCGCCATTCTAAGACGATAAACAAGAGGATTACTTGTTGAGAAGAAATGGCGTACCTTCCTTGATGAGTCACCATAGGTTTTGACAACGTGCTTTCGCAAGGCTTCACACTGAAAGTCATCAGCTATATCTTCAGCATCAGAAAAGACTCGCTTCAGCAGTCTCAGCCATTCGCTCAGTGCACTGCTCAGCGGATTCCTTTGCTCAGCATCTAAGAGGACGCCTTTGATGAGTGCCATAGTTGCTTTCATTTGTTGTAGCTCGCTGTGTACACCAAACGCCAAAGAAGCTTCTTCCACGGCACCAGAAGCGAGCTTCCCTATGAGTGATTCTGCAAAGCTGAAAATAAGTGATTCGGCCATGATATTGTTTTGGGAGAGAAGAATGCAAAGGTAGAATAGTTGTGTGGTGAATGATTTGACATGATTATGATTATGGTATTTATAAAACAATGGTGAGTTTGGTAATACAGCCAAAAGTCGTATGCCAGCCTAGTACATCATCTAATGTGACATAAAATAAAGTGTATTAGCTGGAGTTTGATTATTGTGTGAATCTATGATTTTTATAATAAGTTGATTTTAGTGTAAGCATGTTGCACTCTATATTAATTCCGACTAATTCAAATGTATTAAACACCCATTACATTACCACTTTCTTCATTTCTTTAACTTGTTTGAATTCAGAAAAATATTAGTTATTTATAGGTTTGATGCTACGTAGATCCTATGAAGTTGTGATACAAAATAATATGTAAATGAAATAAAAACTGAAAAAATAAATTGATTACAAGAAAATAATGAAATAGAAACCAATTTTTAGAAAACAAAATAATTAGTTACAACAATAACTAAATTAGAGACTATTTTAGAAACTAATTTTTTTTTAAATAGTTTCTAAATTGGTATCTAATTAGCAACCAAGATTTTAACTACCAATTATTTAGTTTCTAAATTTGGTTTCTAAAATCTTGGTAGCTAATTAGATACCAATTTAAAAACTATTTAATAATAATAGAAACTAATTTACAAGACAATGGTGATATTATTTTATGGTAAGTGGATCCTATTTGTTCTATATTTTTAGAAAATCATATCCAGGGAAAACAACTACCTTCTATTTAACGAGTACATTAATTTCTTTTTCCTTAGAGGTGGGAATTCAAGTTTGAAGGACCGAATATTAAAAAAATTAATTTAACAAATTTGAAGTTTCATGCTCAATCCTTTAAAATGTATTAACAAAATTGTATTATTACTATTTTTAAACTAATTATTTTTTGGTAAGAAATTTCGAAAGTTGTTTTAAATAACTGTTTAAAAGGTGAACACATAATTATTTTAAAAGCGATTTGGATTTTTAAAATTTAAATATTAATTTAAAACTAAAATTAATAAGTTACTAAGTTACTGTGAGTTAAAAATTAAATCATGTTAAGAATACTAAAACACATGCGTATTTATTAGAAAATATTAAATTTAAATTAATTAAAATAAATATTAAAAAATATAAATAACATTAAACACAAGTATTGTTGACTGTAGCGATACTAATAACTAAAAATCACATAATCATCGCATTTTTTATTTAAACATTATAAATGATTGAACATTATAAATTGCCAACTTGTAAGTTATTGATGCTTTAAGCTGCAATTTTCAAATTGGAAAAAGATGTTCACTAAAATTTAAAACTTATTCAAATCCAATAAAACTTAATCACCTTCCACACTTTGCGCAAAAAAAAAAGAGAGCTTAAAATTGCCTTGTTCTACACAAATGTCTTGGAAAAGGATAGTTATATATAATCTAAGGAGAAGGAGAGCAAATTGAATAAGGAATAAAGTGAGATGAAAGAACACGAACAAAATGGGTCTGAGGAGAAATGAAGCAAGAGTGGTGAATTTGATGGATATTACCATTAATATTATTAATAATATTATTATTTATTATTTATAATGTTAATAGTATTAATGGTATTGATAATACTAATATTAATAATCATAATAACTATAGTCATACTAAAAATATAATAATAATTATCACAATAAAACTTGTGTAATATAATAGTTAAAGTTTTTTTTGCCAGTCAAGTGACTTTCCTTTATAATAATTTTCATAATAACATGTTTTTTTTATTCGGATTGGTGTCTTGAACCATTGGTATATAAAAGATTTATAAAAAAGGAAAAGGTAGAGGAGTAAGGATGGAGTGATCAATGTTTGTTAAGGTTAGAGGTGGTGTTTTTTTGTATCTTTGGGTATGGGGTAGACGTCGTGATTTTTGTGTTGTGCAGTCCCCTTCAAAGCAAGTATTAAGTTGGATGATGCCTTTGTTTTTTAAAAAGATTAAGGTATTCCTAAAATACATCCATTATTTATTTATTTTTCTAGTAAAAAATAATAATAAATAATAAAAAAAATATAAATAACTTTTAAAATTACCTACATTTATTACCTTCTCTATTTACTTTTGTATCTAATCATCAGAAGTCATTTTTGTTTTCGGTTTTAGTAAACACATTGCACTTCACATAAACCTTTTTCATTTAGATTGCAAAAGTTATATTTAATAAAGAACTAATTTCTTACTTGTTCATAAATAACTAATCCATATCTAAGAAACGTTGTTTAAACCTAAATTTGTCTGAATATTTAAAATAAACATTGGTGCTGATTCTGACCAAGAAATAGGTACAACTTCAATACAGACTTTACAACTAAGGAAGAAACTAACTTTGATTCCTGACTTTTGATGACTCCTTCTTAGTCACAAACTTTGCATTTGAGTTCCTTACACTTTTATTTTTCATTTTAAAATTAATATCTTGAAGTTGGGCATGTTTATTAATTAATTGGACATCTTTTAAATTTATATTTATAAATTTTATTCAATTTATAAGTAATTAAAATGTAAAAAAAAATGCATAAAAATTGAATTATACAAATTTTGGAAATATGAAAAAAATAATAAAAAAATCTTTAAAAGTAAATTCTTAATTGGTTGTTCTGAAATAAATTTAAAAAACTACTTTTTCTAACCAGCTCGTTCAAAGATAATGGTATAGAAAACATCTAAAAAAGGACATATATTCTCTATTTTTAATTGATCTACACTCGAAGTTCACACTACTATTACAAAATATTAACTTTATCGATGCTTTGTTTTGTATTAAAAAACCATTGTTTTGAAAGTACAAAAGTGAAAAAATTGTACAAAATTATTAGTACATATTTTGTAGGTAATAAGATATTCCATAGTTTCCTGCAATATTATTCCCTTGTGAGGTGGAGAGAACGACGAAAAGGTATAACCTGTGTAAAGAAGAAAACTCTTTCTTTTAAAATTAAAAAGAAAAAGAACTTGACAAAAATAATAATGCAATAGAAAAGCCAAAAGTTAAACTTAGTACCTTGTACATGTTATTGAGAGAATAATCCTTCATCTATATCAACCTCTTTGATGTGTGATATCTTGTGCCAATCCTGTCCAACTTCTGGCTTCAATCTCTTGCATAATTCAGGACAACCATAGATTTGTAACACTTCAACATTTGTGGCGTGATCCATGTTATCAGGGAGTGACATGAGATTTGGACAATTCTTGATTTCAAGTTTTTTGAGACAAATTAGAGATGGTATCCACTTGGGAAGCTCCTCAAGATTGGTGCAGTTGCTAATTGTCATTGATTTTATAGAGTTCGCAGATCCTTGTAACCACTGAGGCAAAGTGACTAATTGTGGCAAGGCATCAAAAACAATAATAGTTAACCTTGAATTAGGAATTTGGCTTCCACCACCCATTGACAATTCCAACTTGTCACAGTTGGAGATGTATAAAAGCTCTAAATTTCCGATGGAATGGAAGGACACCGACTTTAGACTTCTACAGTTAGACAAATACAAACTTTTAAGTGTGGAAATTTGTACTCCTTCAAACAGTGACACCAAATTATCACAATCACTAAAACCTATTCTTTCTAAACAAGTCCAGTTTGCAATTGCTTGTTTAGGAAAATCAGGTAGTGCGGAAGTTATAGCCAAGAAACGAAGGTTCATAAGATTTTTTATTCCTTTGGGTAACGTTTGTAGCTTTATGCATCCAGTAAGGATCAAACTTTCCAAATTTTGAAGTTTGCAAACAGAATCCGGGAGTTTCTTAAGTTTTTTATTTTGTTCAAGACTGAGGACTCTTAAATGTTTCAATTTTCCAATACAATTAGGCCAACTCTCGTATTCAAAATCTGCTAACATTAAAACCCTCAAGCATTTGCACCTTGACACCAATGTATTCAATAAATTTTTACTGATCCCTTCGTTAGGAGATAATATAATAGTTCTGAGACCTGTGGGAAGAAGAGATTTACCATAAAAATTAATTTTCGAAATTACTACATGTTGGGTACTCTCGGATATTTTTGGATTGCCGGAATCTATTCTTTCAAACTGGCCTTTCCCAATATACACCGCAAGATCATGCACCAAATCATGCAATCTAATAAAACCTTCACCCCCAAAGTATGCATATTCTGAAATAAACGATCTCTTCCATAGTTCATCCAGAAATCGACTCGCAACATCAACCATTGATTCGCCTACCTTTGGTGGTGGAAGAAAACCAAGTGCTCCCCACAAAACAGAAGTGTGAGAAGTTAGAATAAAGTTGTAATCTCGGAAAAAGGCGAAAGAAGCAAAACATGGTTTTAAATATGAAGGCAGCTGATCATAACTGAGTTTGAGAGCAGGCAAAATGTCTTTTTCATTTTGTTTCATATTCCAAATCTCACTGTCTCTTGTAGACTCCCACTCTTTCTTATCAACCGTCCAGAACAGAGAACTGCCCACCGTTTTCACTGCCAATGGTAATCCTCCACATTTTTTTACAATTTCTTTCCCAATCTCCACTAGTTGTGGATGTTTTTTCTCATTTCCCTCTTCAAAAGCAGATTTCATGAATAGAGAAAGAGAATCCTCCTCAGAGAGGCATTGTAGAAGATACGAATTTGAGGATTCAACGTGCATTGCGGTAACTACTGCATGGCTACGAGTAGTCACTAGGATTTTACTCCCTTCAACATCCGAATCTATTATTTCCTTCAACTCATTCCATCTTTGAGGAACATCATTCCACACATCATCCAACACAAGCAAGAACTTCTGACCTTGAAGTGTATTTCTCAAGCGATTTTTAAGTTGCTCTGTCCCAAAGTTATTGAAGTTTTCGCTAGTTGGGTTTGGAGCAGAATTGAGGATTTTAATTAGTACATTCTCAAGTTTAAAATCATTGGAGACACACACCCACATCTTCAAGGAAAAACATGCATCAATATTGGTGTCATTGAAGACCAACTTAGCAAGTGTGGTTTTTCCCAAGCCTCCCATTCCCACAATGGGAATAACAGAAAGACTTTGGTGATGAGCATCTTGCACCAAAAGTTTGACTATTTCATTTTTGTCATGTTCCCTTCCTGTAACATTGGAAGGCTTTACATGGGAATGAGTCATTTCCCTCACGTGCACCACACGTGGATCTTGGTTAATGATTTGAAGGCCAAACGTGCTTATTTCGGCTACACGTTTGGCCAACTTGGTGTTGATATGTTGAATGCGATGCGCCATTCTAAGACGATAAACAAGAGGATTACTTGTTGAGAAGAAACGGCGTACCTTCCTTGAGTAACCACCATAGGTGTTGACAACATGCTTCCGCATCGCTTCACTCAAAGTCATCGACTATGTCTTCAGCATCAGAAAGCACGCACTTGATCTGTCTCAGCCATTCGCTCACTGCATTGCTCAGAGGATTCTTTTGCCCAGCATCTAAGAGCACACCTCTAATCTGTTCCATATGTGCTTTCATCTCTTGTAGCTCGCTATGCACACCAAAGCCCAAAGAAGCTTCTTGAACGGCATGAGAAAGAAGCTTTCCAATGAGCGAATCTGCGAAACTGAAGAGAAGTGTTTCTGCCATGACGTGGTTTAGGGAATGAAAAATGCAAGGCTACAGTAGTTGTGTTGTGAATGATTTGACATGATTATGATTATGCTATTTATAAAAATATGTGTTCCTGTTGTTGTTAGTTTGGAATATGATATTCCCACACACCCAAAAGTCATATGCCCAGCCTGGTACAATTAATGTGACATAAAATAATTTGTATTAGATTGCCATGTGAATGTATGGTTCTTATTATATAATAAGTTGATTTTAGTGTAAACATGTTTGTGTGCAAATTCTGACTAATTCAAATCTATAAAAACACTCATTTCTTTAAGTTGTTTCAGTTCAGGAAAATATTTTGTTTCGTAGTTCAGTTCTCACTGACCCAAAGGGGTTTTTAGTTCTTGATAAGTTTTATGCTGGGTCGATCCAATGAAGTTGTGAGAAAAGAATCTGTAAATAAAATAAAAAAAATATTAAATGTTATCAATCCAACATGAATACCACAACTGTTTTTGATTATCAAATATTATCCTTCCTTGCAGCAGACCACCAATGATTCCTTTGAATGAATTATTGGAGTTTGATGCTGTAGAAAGCAAATCACTGCTTTGAATTCCTGACATGTGAACAATAATCACAACTGCATGGGTTCACCAAGTTTTAGACAACAAAGACATATCAATCAGAGTAATTACACTACAACATTATAAATGGCCACTTGCAAGTCATTAATGCTTGAAGCTGGAAATTGAATAAGCCACATTCAAAAAAGATGTTGACTAAAATTTTAAACTTATTCAAACCCAATAAAACATAATCACCTTCCACACTTTTCACAAAAAGAGAGCTTAAAATTGCATTCCTCTTCTAATCTCAACTTTTCTCTCCTCTCTTCTAATTAAACCTCACATTTTCCTTAAAATTACATTTTTCTTAACGTTCCAATCTCAGTTTTTTTTCTTGATTTTGTTCATTTGTTCCAGTTTGATTTTTTAACTTCTTTTTTGCATGTATAATTTAGGGTTTGTGGGTTGTAATTTTTTTGGTTTTATTTATTTTGGTTTTAATTTTTTTAATTAAAAATTATGTGAAGTGATTGAGACAAAAACATATCTCATACTAGTTTGATAAGTTTTTTTTTTGAAGATGAAGAAATTAAACGATAATTTACGATTATATATTCTTTATATCAAAATGCTGTATTAGAAAGGAAGAACCACATAGTCATGGAGAATACTACATCAGTGTCAATGACTAGAAAATTTTGCCAAATACTTTTTGAATCTATTTTTGAATTTATGATGAAATAGAAACCAATTTCAATTTTAGAAATAATAAATTGTATTAACTGAAGTTGGATTAGTGTGTGAATGTATGGTTTTTATAATAAATTGATTTTAGTGTAAGCATGTTGCTGTCTATATTCTGACTAATTCAAATGAATTAAACAACACCCATTACATTACCACTTTCTTAATTTCTTTAACTTATTTGACTTCAGGAAAATATTAGTTGTTTATAAGTTTTATGCTACGTCGATCCTATGTTGTGATAAAAAACGATAAAATAAATTGAAGTGTTTTGATTACATATTATTTTATGGTAAGTGGATCCTATTTCTCCTATATTTTAGGAAATCATATCCTGGGAAAACAACTACCTTATATTTGGTTGCTTCTACTCAACCCTTGCCAGCTACCACAAAACGACTACATTAATTTTTTTTTCCTTTGAGGTGGGAATTCAAGTGGAGAATCGAGTATTAAAAAAATTAATTTGACAAATTTGAAGTTTCATGGTCAATCCTTTAAAATGAATTAATAAATTTGTATTATTTCTATTTTTAAACTAATTTTTTGGTAATAAATTTCGGAAGTTGTTTTTAATATTTTTTAAAAGGTGAACGCATAATTATTTTAAAAGCGATTTGGATTTTTAAATTTTAAATATTAATTTAAAATTTTTCTATATGGCAGATAATAAGTCTCTTAGAAATTTGAGTATTTTTTTTAAAACATATGGTGATTTTTCGGGTCAATATGTTAATAATTCTAAGAGTAGTTTTTTCACCACCATGAATAATTCTACAAGATTTGTCACCAAAATTCAGGGTATTTATTTCTTGTAGTCATGATTGTTTGCCTTTCACTTGTTTAGGAGTGTCTATCTTTGTTGGTGTCATTTTCTTCAACATTTGACTGATAAAGTCAAATTGAAGCTTGCTTCTTGGAAAGGTAAATCTCTTACTATGATAGGTCAGGTTCAGAAGGTCAATACAGTGAGAGTCTTCTAGCTTATAGTTTTAATTTGTATAAATGACATGTTTCTCTTCTTAAGCAAGTTGAGCAGTGGTGTTGAAAATATATCTGGACTGGCGATATTCTGATTAAAGGTATAGCTACTGTTAATTGAGCTACGATTTGTTCTCCCCCTTGGGAATGGAGGTCTGAAGATTATTAACCTTCACCATGAAAATAATGCATATCTTCTTAAGGTTGTTTGGAACTTTATTTATAGCAACAGACCTTGGTTTTTGTTTTTGAAAGCTAGAGTTCTTAAATCAAAATATGAGTTTAGAATGATTTTTTTTTTTTGAAGAAGACCAATTCCTCTCCCACAATATAGAAATTTGAGAAATTAGAATATTAGCATGCTCTTCGCAAAGGGAGAAAGAAGCAAAACATGATTTTAAATATGAAAGCAGCTGATCGTAACTTAGTTTGAGGGCAGGCAAAATGTCTTTTTCATTTTGTTTCATATTCCAAATCTCATTATCTCTCACAGACTCCCACTCATTCTTATCAACCCTCAAGAAAAGAGAATTGCCCATCGTTTTCAGTGCCAATGGTAAGCCTCCACATTTTTTTACAATTTCTTTCCCAATCTCCAATAGTTCTGGATGTTTTTTCTCATTTCCATCTTCAGAAGCATATTTCACGAATAGAGAAAGAGAATCCTCTTCAGAGAGACATTGTAGAAGATACGAATTTGAGGATTTAGTGTGCATCACGGTAGCTACTGCATGGCTACGGGTAGTCACTAGGATTTCACTCCCTTCAACACCTACATCTATTATTTCCTTCAACTCATGCCACCTTTCAGGAACCTCATTCCACACATCATCCAACACGAGCAAAAACTTCTGAACTTGAAGTGTATTTCTCAAACGATTTTGAAGTTGCTCCGTCTCCAAGTTATTAAAGTTTTCCCTATTTGAGTTTGGAGTAGAATTGAGGATTTTAATGAGCAAATTTCTAAGCTCAAAATCATTAGAGACACACACCCACATCTTCAACGGAAAACATGCATCAGTGTTGGTGTCTTTGAAGATCAACTTAGCAAGTGTGGTTTTTCCCAAACCTCCCACTTTTATTTTTCATTTTCATTTTAAAATTAATATCTTGAAGTTGGGCATGTTTATTAATTAATTGGACATCTTTTAAATTTATATTTATAAATTTTATTCAATTTATAAGTAATTAAAATGTAAAAAAATGCATAAAAATTGAATTATACAAATTTTGGAAATATGAAAAAAAATAATAAAAGATCTTTAAAAGTAAATTCTTAGACTAAATTGGTTGTTCTGAAATAATTTAAAATCTACTTTTTCTAACCAGCTCGTTCAAAGATAATGGTATAGAAAACATCTAAAAAAGGACATATATTCTCTTTTTTAATTGATCTACTTGAAGTTGACACTACTATTACAAAACATTGACTTTACCGATACTTTGTTTTGTATTAAAAAAACCATTGTTTTGAAAGTACAAAAGTGAAAAAATTGTACAAAATTATTAGTACATATTTTGTAGGCAATAAGATATTCCATAGTTTCCTGCTATATTATTCCCTTGTGAGGTGGAGAGAACGACGAAAAGGTATATAACCTGTGTAAAGAAGAAAACTCTTTCTTTTAAAATTAAAAAAAAAAAAAAAAAAACTTGACAAAAACAATAATGCAATAGAAAAGCCAAAAGGTTAAACTTAGTACCTTCAACATGTTATTGAGAGAATTATCCTTCATCTATATCAACTTTTTTTATGTGTGATATCTTGTGCCAATCCTGTCCAACTTCTGGCTTTAATCTTTTGCATAATTCAGGACAATCACAGATTCGTAAGTCTTCAAGATTTGTGAGGTGATGCATGCTATCAGGGAGTGACAAGAGATTCGGACAATTGACAATTTCAAGTATTTTGAGACAAATTAGAGATGGTAGCCACTCAGGAAGCTCCTCAAGATTGATGCAACCTTCAATTATCAAGGACTGTAAAGAATCCACAGACCCTTGTAACCACTGAGGTAAAGTGACCAGTTGTGGCAAGACATTCAAAAAAAGAATCTTTAACCTTGAATTGGGGATTTGGCTTCCACCACCCATTGACAATTCCAACTTGTCGCAATTAGAGATCATTAAAACCTCTAAATTGTTTATGGCATGGAAGGACACCGACTTTAGACTTGCACATTCGTCCAAACACAAAGTTTTAAGTGTAGAAAGTTGTATTCCTTCAAACAATGACTCCAAATTATCACAATTACTAAAATATAAATGTTCTAAAGAAGTAAAAGTTGCAATCACTTCTTTAGGAAAATCAAGTAGTGTGGTGGTTATAGCTAAGTGACGAAGGCTAATTAGATTTTTTATTCCTTTGGGTAACGATTGTAGCTTTATGCATCCACGGAGGATCAAAGTTTGCAAATTTTGAAGTTTGCAGACTGAATCAGGGAGTTCCTTAAGTTTTTCATTTTGTGCAAGATTGAGGAATCTTAGATGTTTCAACTTTCCGATGCAGCGAGGCAGACTCTCGTATTCAGAATATTGTAAGTCTAAAATCCTCAAATATTTGCACCTTGACACCAATGTATTCAAGAAATCTTTATTGTTCCCTCCGGTATGAAAGATCATAGTTCTGAGACATGTGGGAAGATGAGCTTCACTATAAAACTTCTCTTCCTCAAAAGCCAAATGTTGGGTACTATCAGATATTTTTGAATTGCGGAGATGTATTCTTTCAAACTCGCCTTTCCCAATAGACACTGCAAGATCACTCACCAAATCATGCAATCTAAAGCGACATGCACCCCCGAAGTCAATATAATCTGTAAGAAACGATCTTGTCCACAGTTCATGCAAAAATTGACTCCCAACATCAATCGTTGATTCACCTTCCTTTGGTGGGGGAAGAAAACCAAGTGCTCCCCAAAACATAGAAACTTCAGAACTTAAGATATCAGCATCCTGTTGGTAAAGGGAAAAAAAAGCAAAACATGGTTTTAAATATGAAGGAAGTTGATCGTAACTTAGTTTGAGAGCAGGCAAAATGCCATTTTCATTTTGTTTTAAATTCCAAATCTCATTGTCTCTTATGGACTCCCACTCTTTCTTATCAACCCTTGAGAACAGTGAACTTCCCACCGTTTTCACTGCCAATGGTAACCCTCCACATTTTTTTACAATTTCTTCTCCAATCTCCAATAGTTGTGGGTGTTTTTTCTCATCTCCATCTTCAAAAGCAGACTTCACAAATAAAGAACGAGAATCCTCTTCAGATAGACATTGTAGAAGGTACGAATTTGAGGATTTAGTGCGCATCATGGTAGCTATTTCATGACTCCGAGTAGTCACTAGGATTTTACTCCCTTTAACACCTACATCTATTATTTCCTTTAACTCATCCCATCTTACATGATCCTCATTCCACACGTCATCCAACACAAGCAAGAACTTCTGACCTTGAAGTGTATTTCTCAAATGATTTTGAAGTTGCTCCGTCTCAAAGTTATTGAAGTTTTCCCTAGTTGGATTTGGAACAGAATTGATGATTTTAATGAGTACATTCTTAAGTTCAAAACCATTAGAGACACACACCCACATCTTCAAGGGAAAACATGCATCAATGTTAGTGTCATTGAAGACCAACTTTGCAAGTGTGGTTTTTCCTAGGCCTCCCATTCCCACAATGGGAATGACAGAAAGAGTTTGGTGATGAACATCTTGCACCAAAAGTTTGACTATTTGATTTTTGTCATGTTCCCTTCCTGTAACATTGGAAGGGTTTACATGAGAATGAGTCATTTCCCTCACATGCACCACACGTGTATCTTGGTCAATGATTTGGAGGCCAAACATGCTTCGTTGGGCTGCAAGTTTGGCCAACCTGGTGTTGATATCTTGAATGCGATGCGCCATTTTAAGACGATAAACAAGAGGATTACTTGTTGAGAAGAAATGGCGTACCTTCCTTGAGCAGTCGCCATAGGTTTTGACAACGTGCTTTCGCAAGGCTTCGCACTCAAAGTCATCAACTATGTCTTCAGCATCAGAAAAGACGCGCTTGACTTGTCTCAGCCATTCGCTCAGTGCACTGCTCAGCGGATTCTTTTGCTGAGCATCTAAGAGCACACCTCTGATGAGTGTCATAGTTGTTTTCATCTGTTGTAGCTCACTATGCACACCAAGCGCCAAAGAAGCTTCTTTGACGGCACGAGAAGTGACCTTCCCTATGAGTGATTCTGCAAAGCTGAAAAGAAGTGATTCCGCCATGATGTTGTTTTGGGAGAGAAGAATGCAAAGGTAGAAAAGTTGTGTGGTGAATGATTTGACATGATTAGATTATGGTATTTATAAAACAATGGTTAGTTTGGTAAATTTTCCATACAGACAAAACTCGTATGCCGGCCTAGTACATCGAATTTATCATAAAATAAATTGTATTAGCTGGAGTTGGATTAGTGTGTGAATCTATGCCTTTTATAATAAGTTGATTTTAGTGTAATTATGTTGCTGTCTATATTCTGACTAATTCAAATGTATTAAACAACAACCACTACCACAATCATGTTGCTGTGTATATTAGTAGTTTATAAGTTTTATGCTAAGTTGTGATAAAAAAAATCTGTAAATGAAATAAAAAAAATGAAAAATTTAAATTGAAGTGTTTTGGTTACATATTATTTTATGGTAGGTGGATCCTATTTCTTCTATTTGGTTGCTTCTATTTAACACCTTCTACTCAACCCTTGCCTGCTACCAGAAAACGACTACATTAGTTTTTTTTTTTCCCTTTGAGGTGGGAATTCAAGTGGAGGATCGAGTATTAAAAAAATTAATTTAACAAATTTGAAGTTTTATGGTCAATCCTTTAAAATGTATTAACAAACTTGTATTATTACTATTTTTAAACTAATTATTTTTTAGTAATAAATTTTGGAAGTTGTTTTTAATATATTTTTTTATCAGAAAAAACGAATAAATAATAAAAATATATTAGGAATACCTCAATCCTTGTAGAAGGAAGTTATCATGTGATTTCATACATGAAGCCTATCAAAGACAGAATTCTAAATCAGACCAAAGTAGTTCAATCATGGCAACCTAAGACTCCTTACATTCAAAAATAAAATCAACAGAAAAACTATTCTAAACTAACTACATATATCTATGAACATACCTTGCAACTCATAAAACCACCTTCTGTTTGCTCCACCACCTAAAGTTTTTTTATAGATTTCATCATATCAGCTGCTCAAGGCACCAATCATTGTTTAAAAGGTGAACGCAAAATTATTTTAAAAGCGATTTGGATTTTTAAAATTCAATATTAATTTAAAACTAAAATTAATAAGTTACTAAATTATTGTGAATTAAAAATTAAATCATGTTAAGAATACTAAAAGACATGCGTATTTATTAGAAAATATTAAATTTAAATTAATTAAACAAATAATTAAAAAAAATAGTAAAAAATATAAATAACATTAAACACAAATATTGTTGACTGTGGCGATACTAATAACTAAAAATGACATAATCATCACAATTTTTTATTTAAACATTATAAATTATTGAACATTATATATTACCAACTTGTAAGTCATTGATGCTTTAAGCTGCTATTTTCAAATTGAAAAAAGATGTTGACTAAATTTAAAACTTATTCAAATCCAATAAAACTTAATCACCTTCCACACTTTGCCCCAAAAAAAAGCTTAAAATTGCCTTGTACTACACAAATGCCTTGTAAAAGAGTTATAAATAACCTAAGTAGAAGGAGAGCAAATTGAATAAGGGATAAAGTGAGATGTGATTTGTTGTATTCATTGAAAGTATTTACTGTATTCGTAAAGCAACACAACCAATTTCAGAAAACATTTTATCTATATTCGATAGTAACACTTAAATTTTTCTTTCTTTATTGAATCATGTATATCAAAAAAGATTTTAATTAAATGTGATAGAAACACTTAGAATTTTTTGTAGATATATCAGTTTAAAATATGTATATTTTTTGGTAAAAGAGATACTCGTATTGATTTAGTTTGGATGAGATGAAAGAACACGAACTAAATGGGTCTGAGGTGAAATCAAGCAAGAGTGGTGAAGATCCTGCGATGAAAAATTCAACTCCATAAGAGAAACGTCCTACCTCTGAAATTGAATCTAAGAGTTTTAGTTCTAAACAAGATGTTTCTAAAAGTCAGAACAATTCAATAGTTTCAACTTCACCATCAACATCACCTATAGGGGGAATGTTAAGAATCAATCAGGACTAAGTTTCATTTGGTCATCAACACAAGGAAGTCCCAAATAGTATCAACATACTCAAAAAAATGTTCTCTTACTTTTAAACACATTGTAAATTCTAATTTTGTCTTAATTAAACTTAATCAACCATCTCTATCAAAATTTTGATAATCAAGCAGAGCATAACACTTAATCAATCATAAATCTCAAATGACACATCTACACAAACAATTCCGAAAAACAAGTGAAACACCCTAAACCAAATCTCAACTCAAACACGGCTAAAAACCTCCATTCCAGCCAACCCCTAAATCTTCGAACATCATAGAGAACATTGAACGTGAGTGAACCCTTCAACAACAAAACCCTTGAACAGTACAAAAAATAGAAGAATGAAAAATTGCTTACCTATTTGGAGCAAACACAGAAACCGGCACACTTCAGCTGAAGAAAAATGTTTTTGGAAGAATGGAGACTGAAGAATAAGGAAGAAATAAGCCTTCAGCGAAAACCCTGAACAGTAAAAAAAAGAACAGAAAATTGCTTAACTTATTTCGAGCAAATGCAAAAACCAACACACTTCAACGGAAGAAATAAGAAGAACGAAAAAGTGAAAAGTGAAACCATTACCTATTTGGCACACTTCAGCAGCAGAATGAAGAAGAAATAATTCAACCGTAAAGAATTTAGCCCAAAAGTTTTAGGGTAAATTTTTTTAATACATTTAAAATTTTATCATTTGAAGACCCACGATTTTCTAACTATTGTCTCGTGGTTCACAGTGGTTTAAAGTGTTTATGATTTACAGTTTTGTTATGATATTATCAAATTCAGACACTCGCTTGTCACTATTATATCGAACATCGACGTTCGTATATCACTATTATATCGAACATCGACATTCGTATGACACTACTAGGATATGTATCCATGAAGTGTCCAATTCAAAAAGTATTTGTTATATTTTTTATAATTTTAGTACGCTTCTAACACAATTTAAAAAATAAAAAACATTAATTTTCTAAAAACTTATTGTAAATTTTTTTATTATGATTATAAAAATAAGAAAAAAATCATTTTGAACCAGTCATAAAAAATATCTTTCTGCTCTAAAAAATAATCAGAAACATACTTGTGCATATAAATCTTTATTGTCAATTTATATAATTTATAATTATATAATATATAGATTTGTATTCATGTATCCTACGTTTTAAAAATTATACGTATCTTTGTGTCTGTGTCCGTATCGTATTAATGTCCGTCCGTTATCTCTGGGCTATAGGTTATGGCTGGCTATACTATAGGTTAAGAGGCATTTTGAAAAGTAATGAATGGAAGGTGTATTAGTCAAATGGAATAAAAGGATTTTAAAACAAAATTGTACATTAATTTTTATATGTGATTGACTCTGCACAAATAGACACCCTAACAACCAAACTACTAAACTACAAAAGTCATTACTTGGGGTGTTTGATCTAATTGAATACATTAGTACAACTGGGAATAGTGCATTCAAAATTTATTATAACTCATTTTCATTTGGGTTGAAGCTCTGTAGTGTCTTCAGCGTAATATCTGTCTTTCTATGATCCTATCTCAACCTTACAAAGATGCACGTTATAAAACATCTTGTTGACTTTTCATAAACGTGTGCAACCTCGAAACCTTTGAACAAAGAATGATTTTCACTGCCAAGGTAACATCACCCACCAATTTTCATCTTCCAAAATAGAATTTTGCTACAATCAGAGCTCTCCAATATTGACTAGACTTTTCACAGTACTTCATGATGCCAAGATAAGATTCAGAACAAAACCATTTCTCTCTGCGTTCTTATCTACCCAAAGTCATGGCCGAATCACTCATTTTCGCGGTTGCAGAATCACTTATAGTGAAGCTCGCTTCTCGAGCTGTGGAACAAGCTTCTTTGGCGTTGGGTGTGTACCAAGACCTACAACAGATGAAAAAGACCATGGCAATGATCAAAGCTTTCCTGTTAGACGCTGAGCAAAAGAGGCAGCAGAACAATGCTTTGAGCGAGTGGCTAAGACAGATTAGGCAGGTGTTCGCCCGCGCAGAAGACATAGTTGACAACTTTGAGTGCGAAGTGTTGCGGAAGCGCGTTGTCAACACTCATGGCAGCTTCTCCAGGAAGGTATGTCGTTTGCTTTCAACTAAGAATCCTGTGATTTACCGTTTTATAATGGGGCGTGAGATAAAAGACATCAAGAAGCAGTTAGAGAAGGTTTTAGCTTATGGGCACATGTTTGGTCTTCAAAGCAGTGACAACGACACAGTTGTTGTGCATACGAGGGAAATGACTCATTCACATGTAAATGTCTCGAATGTGGTCGGAAGAGAACATGATAAACAGAAGATAATAGAGCTTTTGCTGCAAGATGGTGATTATGACAGAAGTGTCTCAGTAACTTCCATTGTGGGATTTGGAGGCTCGGGAAAGACCACGCTCGCAAAGGTAGTGTTCAATGACACCAAAGTTGAGGAATTTTTCACGTTGAAGATGTGGGTGTGTGTGTCTAATGATTTTGAACTCAGGAATGTGCTTATTAAAATTCTTAACTCTGCTCCTAACCCCACCAATGAAAAGTTCAAAAATTTAGAGACGGACCAACTTCAAAATCGTTTGAGAAATACCCTTCAGCGTCAGAAGTTCTTGCTGGTCTTAGACGATGTGTGGAACGAGAATCATGTTAAATGGGATGAGTTGAAGGAAATCATAGACATGGTAGGTGAAGAAGGGAGTAAAATCTTGGTGACTACTCGTAGTCACTCAATAGACGCCATGATGCGCACTAAATCCTCTAACTCTTACTTTCTGAAAGGCCTTTCTGAGGAGGATTCCTTGTCTCTGTTTGTGAAATCGGCTTTTGATGATGGAGAAGGGAAGAATCATCCAGAGTTGATGGAGATTGGGAGACAAATTGTGAGAAAATGTGGAGGAATACCATTGGCGGTGAGAACTTTAGGAAGTTCTCTGTTCTCAAGGGTTGATAAAAAAGAATGGGAGAATATAAGAGACAACGAGATTTGGAACTTAAAACAAAATGAAAATGACATTTTGCCTGCTCTTGAATTGAGCTACGATCAACTACCTTCCCATTTGAAACGATGTTTTGCTTGCTTCTCTCTTGCCTCCAAGGACTTTGATGTTTCTAGCTCTTATGTTGCTCTGCTGTGGGAGGCACTTGGTTTTCTTTCCCCACCCAAGGAAAGCAAAACAACACATGATGTTGCTAATGAATTTTTGCGTGAGCTATGGTCAAGATCTTTTCTCACAGATTTTCTTGACATGGGGAACACATGCAGATTTAAGTTACATGATTTAGTCCGTGATCTTGCAGTGTACGTTGCCAAAGGTGAGTTTCAAATATTGTATCCCCACAGCACAAGTATATCTGAGCATGCCCAACACTTGTCATTCATTGAAAATGATATGCTTGGCCAAGATCTCGTTCCCATAGGTCTAAGAACTATCATTTTTCCCATGGAAGCTACTAATGATGCTTTCTTGAATACCTTGTTGTCGAGGTGCAAATACCTCAGAGTTCTAGACTTGAGTTATTCTATATACGAGAGTTTGCCTCACTACATTGGAAAGTTGAAACATTTAAGATATCTCAATCTTTCAGGTAACCAAAAACTTAAGGGACTCCCGGATTCAGTGTGCAAACTTCAGAATTTGCAAACTTTGGACCTCAGAGGTTGCATAAAGGTACAAAAACTGCCCAAAGGAATTAGAAAGTTAATCAGCCTTCGTAGGCTGCTTGTAACCACAAGGCAACCAGATTTCCCTGACAAAGAGATTTCAAATTTGGCTTCTATAGAAACATTAGAACTCTATTCTTGTGATAATTTGGAGTCATTGTTCCAAGCTATACAACCTAGTAGTCTTAAGTTTTTGCATCTTTCTGGTTGTGGGGGTTTAAAGTCTCTTTCCTTTCATGTCATTGCAAATTTAGAGAGTTTGGTTATCTTCAAATGCAGTAAGATGGAATTGTCAATGGGCCTTAGCAACCTTAGTTCCATACCTGATTCAAGGTTAAAATTGCTTGTTCTTCAAAGTTTGCCACAGTTGGTCACTTTGCCCGAGTGGTTGCAAGGATCTTTGAACACACTGCATTCCTTGCTAATTGTTGACTGCAACAATCTTGAGGAGCTTCCTGAGTGGCTGTCAACTTTGACCTGTCTCAAACTACTTATAATTGAACATTGTCCAAGGTTGATCACACTCCCTGACAGCACGCGTCACCTCCGAAACCTTGAACATTTGGAAATCAATGATTGTCCTGAATTATGCAAAAGATGTCAGCCAGGAGTTGGATTGGATTGGCACAAAATATCCCACATCAAACAAGTTATCATTGGTGAACCAGAAGAGTAGAAGGAACTCTTGGATAACACAGTCAAGAAGTTTAAGGTATCAACTTTGGCTTTTGACAACTTTCTTTTTCTATTTTGAAAGAATCAAATTTTCTGATGTACATATAACTTTATACACCAACAATGCCCTATACATATGTAATTGAACATCATTAGCATATTGACTAGGACCCTTTTCCATATGGCAAAAAGGGCATTTTATCCTCTTCAAAAGGGACAGCAAGGGTATACCTTCAATTCACAGAAGATATGTGATAAGCCTTAGGTGTTATGGGGTTCCCTAGTTCCCATATCAGATTAGTATGAAATATTAGGTAGAGTGTTTAAGTGTTTGGTTCTTCTCCTTTAATAGCTAGCTTTTGAGGGTAAGTTCCCAAATACTTGATACTTGATACTTACCCATAGTTTAATTGCGTGACTTTCCTAGAACTATTGAAACACTTAGTTTAATTCAATGTTTTAAATATGATCTTAACTTTGTGAAACATTAAGAACTTTCAGAGTTATAACTTTAGACTCTGTTTTATCTTTTCTGTATATTGACTTCCAAATGATAATCCAGTGATTCAATTCATGGCTATCTCTAAGCGAAAAGACAAAATCATATAATCATCTGGAAATATTTTCATGCATATTTTCGGACAATATTCTAACTTTTATTTTTTCCCTCTGTATTTTCTGTTAAATTTGTAGCTGTGATTTTGTATGTGATCTTGTCCACATCCCCAGCCGCTAGGCAACGATAAATAACAATGGCTGAATTCCAGATCCCCACAGATTTTGATGGAAGGCTCTTTTCTTGCTGATGGTTACGAGACTCTTCTTAAATGATGTGTCCATGTCAGACGTCCGTATCGGATACCGACACTCATACGATACTTGTATGACACATATAGGTGAATTGTCAAATTCAAAAGATACTTCTTAGATGTCTGACAATTCTATACGATCCTAATACAATTGTAAAAATGAAAAATACATTAATTTTTTAAAAACTCAAATTTATTGTATAAATCTTTATTATGATTATAAAAATAAGGAACAAATAATTTTGAATCATGAGAAACATCTTTACGATGAAAAAAAATTAAAACATATTTGTTCATATAAATTTTTATTATTAAATTATATAATTCATAATTATATAATATATAGATATATGTTTTCCATTTTAAAAATTATATATATCTCTGTATTATATTAGTATTCATGTCAAAATATCTGTGTTATATTGATGGGCTATCTCTTTCTTTATGTGCAAGTAAGAATGTTATTCTTTAAGAAAATATAAGTTTAACATAAAAATTTACTGTCAAATTTTATGCATAAATATTTGACTAAAATCTAAAAAATGAAATGACTTTTCAAATTCAAGATTACATATTATCAGAACAGCCACAAAATTGAAAACATACATTGCAGAAGCAACCAACAAAGTAACTACATTCAATTCATTTATTTCTTGATATCATCTTTGCCATCTGCAAGAATATAAACAGCGAATCAGTTGAAATAAATATGAACCAAAGACATTTCATGGAAAAGAAAATCTGTAAAACATTGGCAAAAAGAAAGATGCTACAGTAAATGATAAGCAAAGAACACTTCAATGATTAAAATTGGGATTAGAGATCACTGCATGATTGATGTTGTTCAGTCTATCAGAGATGATGTTAGTGCAAACCTTGACATGTGTGTCTAGAGGCACCGTCACACTGATTCATTGGATCTTCTGTAACACCACTTTGCTGTTTGACATAACTTATTAAAATATCAATAACTTTATATAAAAAAGTAGAATTTATTAATTAAATTATAACTTTGAATAAGATGAAACAGATTCAATTGTTAATGGCCCTGATGGGTTTATACAAAAATGGAAAAAAGAATCTATTTATAATCCATTAAGTTTGACTTGTAGAACTTAAGGCATGTTCTTAGATACCTTAACTTTCTCCTAATCACACAATTTTTTTATCTTGCATGCATTCTATTGCAATGGAAGAGAAGAAAACCTTCATGCAAAAAGTAACCTACCCCACCTCACTTGCATTCTTTTACCCTTTTAGATATTCTATCAAATTCCTCTTCCCAAATGTTTCTCATTGTCCAAAAGGGTTCCTTCTCCTCAAAAGATTACCATTATTAACAAACAACACCCCATTGATCATTTCTCATTGTCACCAAGGGTAATGGTTCTCTATCTCATTTCACATATTCAACTGTAGAAATGAGGTTCTTGGCATTAGAAAATCTATAGAATATGACAGCAAACAAGTTTCATTTATCTTAACTATGGGAGGTTTGAAGGCCTCTAAGATAGAACTTGTGAGAAAGAAGGTTTGGGTTCCATTTAGTATACATAGCAAAGGGTTGAAGGGTTCCAAATTAGCACTGGTGAGATCAAAAGTTCTTTTCTTTATGTTTTATGTTTATGACTTTCTTTGATTTATCAAACTGCATCATTCCCAACAAAATTGTGAATCAAGTTCTTTTGCAAAATTATTTCATTTTCTATATATAACATTGCATAGCTTTACCATATCATTCCAATTCAACACAATATGCATACGGCTAACATTATCCACAAACCCAAATTTTGAACACAATTTTTCTTTTGTTTATCGAAAAAAAAATTTACACAAATATTTTCCAATCATATACTAATTTAGAATCTAAAATATTAATAACCTGATAACTAATTTAGATACCAATTTAAAAATTATTTTATAAATTTTTATTAATAATAGAAATCACTTTAGATATAAATAATTTTTTAGTCTCTAAATTAGTATCCAATTTAATTAATATAGTGACTAATTATTTTTTGTCTTTAAATTTAGTTTTTATTTAATATTTTTTTTAGTGTGTTTGGATTAGGTTAGGATAATTTTACTTGAATACTTTTGATTTTGGTTCAATAATTTAACTGTCTAAATGTTAAATTTAGGCAACTAATTGAGTTTTTATAGATTATGCATATCATGGTTTTGATACAAATATTTGTGTTGCTATATATTTGGTTTTGAAGTTAAACATTTGCAGGTGAAGTTGAAGAATGGCGCACTCATCTGCGAACTCAATTTCAAGATATATAGATTTAGAAGAAAGCAAGTAATTTATTTGAAGAGGAATTCATCTTTCATTTGAATCTTGGGTAAGCAAAAGCTATATTTTATAATAAACCTAATACGTCATTATTCACTAATTCTCACACATAATTAGAGAAGTTTTGTGTTACTTCTTAAGATGGTAAATAAGATATATCTTGCAAAAACAGTGAAAAGGGATATTGTGTGTACAAACTATTCTCTTTAACCCTTTCAATATAATGATATTCCATATTAAAGCTAATTATATCAAAAGTTGTGAAAACAAATAACCAAACAAAGTAAAAGGAAAATATATCAATGAGAGAATATTATTGGATCAAATTTCACTAAACTTACTTATAATCTTTTTCAACAATGCATGTGATTACTTTCATTTCCTATATATTGAAGTTGTTAATATAATTAATTATATTTTAACTCTTTTTAATAATCATCAATTCCTCCATAATAATCAAAGAGAATCGGTATTAGTGTTTCTAGAAATCTGATTAATTAAGTAATTCACCATTTCAAATCAAGTTCGAAATTATGGTTTTTCAATCCATCTTTAAAATCTGAGATCAAGTTTTGATTTTCCAAATATTCCCAATATTAAGAATAGAAAAAAATCAATAACATAAAGAAAAAAAATCATATATATATATATATATATATATATAATTCTTATTTATTTTCTATAATCATTTGATATTTATATAATTGTATTTCTTGGTACTTGACATGAAAGAAGAGGAAATATTTTTTATTTGAATCATTGATAATATTATGTTATTTTTTTAAACATGAATGGTGAATGTGGCAGGTACAAATATATGGGATAATCAATAAAAATGTACTGAAAAAAAAAGTTTATATCCATTAAATATAAAAATATAAATAGAGATATATTTTTACTTAAAAATGAAGATAAAATTAGTGAAACTCAAATCAGCCTTATATGTTACCTCTCAAACCACACTCCGTCTAAATAATACCCATTATATGTTACAAAAAATTAACACAAGATGTTTACAAAATATTTTAAATTTTATTTTTATTTTTTTATTTATATAAATTTATTAAATATTTACTGATAACCATTAGTACCATTAAATAGATATAAAATACAAGAATAATCAATCACGTAACGCATACATGATTAATATAATATAAACGTTTGAGAATGCACGATTGATTCTTGTAAAATAAGTATGAAATAAATATATCTACAAAAAAAATGAAACAAAAACAGTATCCAGATCCAAAAGTCACTTGTAAATTAACAGATTTTTTTCTGCGATATTACATTTACGTATGATTGACCAACATTAGTCTAAAATAATTAATTGTCATTGTTAAACTTAGATTAAAATTATTTGAGTAATTTCTTCATTAAAAAATTGAAAATATTAAATTGGTCCTTCAATTGACATTGAATTAATTTTCAAATTATAATTTTTAACTATTGCATGACATTGATATTTCATTCAATAAATAATTTTAAAAAAAAATAGCCCAGATTTCACACCTTTGCAAAATAAAACACAAATTCTGTTTTTTTTTTTTTAATTGAATATCCAACAAAAAAATTCATATAACGAGTTTTCATTAAAAAAATATTTTTTTTAGAATTTTTTTATTACAACTTTTCACAAAATAACATGGTCAAACAGAAAAAAAGTTTGTGTTTGACACTAATTAATGGTAACTACAGTTACCCTAAATAAAACAAAACATTTTTTATTGAGGATTCCACAAATAATTTTTTTATTAGATACTAAAACTTTATTTAAGTCTAAAATTTATATTTGAAAAAGTTATTTATTATAATACAATTTATACATTTACAAGTGTATTTGAAATATTTTTCTTGTATTGCAATAAGCATAAGTACTAGTTATTATAATATAATATTCATTGAACTTTGTATAATCTGGGTTTTACTTAACTGAGGGAGGCTTCTGTGAAGTGTGCACCTATCTGGTGTCAAACAGATGCAACCTGTTCATCATTTTATGTTGATTTTCCTATCTCATATTCAATTAAATGACATAATATAATAAACGTAACATGATTTAATTTGCTCCTTTGCTTCAATATACTGCTTCATTCACTGTGTTATCTGTGAGAGAAAAGCATGGGGTCATGGAAGCCTTTCAATCTCTTTTAGCTGTGACATATTCACAATTTTTTCTTTCGTGTCAAAGTGGTGTTCATTGTTAATCCAAATCCTCATTATGTGCTCTTTGACTGTTTCTAGTTTTCATTGGTTGTTTGTTGATCAACTACTGAATACTAGAAGAAAGGTGGTAAACTTCTATAAGCGAATTCGATTGTTTGAGAGGAAGTTGGTCTCAAGAAACATGCCCCTTTTAATGTTATTTTCTGGCATAAGGTAAAGATTATTGCTTTCACTGTATTTGTTCTTTCAATTCAACCGTGTTTCTTTATCACTGCACTGTTTTATTACTTTGATTCAACTTGGATGAAGTTTTCCTTGTTTTACTAGTTGTGGTAGATATTAAATTCGTGATGTTATGCTTCCAGGAATGCTCTGGCAGAGGATGAACTAGGCCTGGAAATACTGCATATTTCACTCCCCACTACTCTGGCTTTGGCAGCAGACCCTATTGCTTCTCTGATTGATACTGCATTCATCGGCCACATAGGTTTGATTAACATTTTCCTCGAAAACTGTTATACATTTAACTTTTGTGAATATTTATGATGTTTGGTTCTGACTAATAATGCTACCTGTTTGGAGATTTTGCTTTTTCATATGCACAAGTGGTGTCTAAAGTCCAGTTTTAGGCTTACAATAAGATATTGGTTGGAGATTTGACCTTATGAAGTTTCATATTTGAGGAAAAATTTAGGTGCCAACATTGTGAATGCAGATAGAGTACTACAATCCACTTTTTTATCAGTAAGTAAAGAATTAATAAATGCGAGTATTTCAGATATATTTTAACCCTATTAGAGTAGTACTACGATCCAAACCTAATTGGATAAGGCCTTTGGTTTTTTTATGTTATATTATGAATGCTAATGATGAAGAGGACACAGGGTAAACAGTGCTGCAACTATGTGAAAGGTCATAATGGTAACATTTTCACCAATCATAGACTTGAGATCTAGGAAGTAGGACATGTCTTGGAGATTGAGGGGCCTATAGAAGTGTTACAAATGTAGCTAACTATGTTTATTGTCTTAATACTTCTCTTCTCTTGTGTCCTTGCTCATAAATAATTGAAGTGATGGAACAATGATAACAGCAAAAGACTATCCCATTAGGGATGAAACAATGCTAAATATTTCCATGAACTGTTAGATCTATAGATAGGAATTTCCCTTTCATATTTTTTTTGTCCATTTTCCAGTTATTAGCTTGTGATTTGACTGGATTAAGTTATATTATGAAATGCTATTTTGTAGGTCCTGTGGAGCTTGCTGCTGTGGGAGTCTCCATTGCTATTTTCAATCAAATCTCAAAAATTACAATAATTCCACTTGTCAGTGTTACAACCTCTTTGGTTGCTGAGGAAGATGCTGCTGAACAAAATCATCAGTCAGAAAAAGAAATTCTGCTTGAGGAATCTGTTGTAAATGGGAGTGTAAAGGTGGATATACACCACCAAGCAGAGAAAGCTGGTAATCATCAGTCAGAAAAAGAAATTCTGCTTGAGGAATCTGTTGTAAATGAGAGTGTAAAGGTGGATGTACAGGACCAAGCAGAGAAAGCTGGTACATATATTTTTCAAGGATAAAAGAAACCACTAAAATTTCTGAATTTGTATTTGATGGTTCATTCAATTAAGGCTTTTCTGGTTTACTCTGTAAGTATTAATTTTATTTTTATCTACATTTTGAAGGCAACACTTTTTCAAAAAATGTTGATAAAAAGGCTACACTTGACCGTGGCAAAGCCTATATTCCATCAGCATCATCAGGAATAGTTATTGGTGGTGTGCTTGGGGTTCTACAAACTCTCTTTCTCATTTTTGCAGCTAAACCAATGTTGAATTACATGGGCGTTGATTCTGTGAGTACTTTCTGGACAAACATGAAATGAATCACTTGGGCTGGCTTAATAATGTGTCTTTTAGACCCTAGAAGTTAATCATCTTTGGTTCTATTCCCTGACTTTTAAAACTTAGTTTTCATCCCTATATGCTTAAATACCCAAAGTTTAGTCCTTAAAATCATAATTTTCTGTCCTCTACATTGTTAGTTTTAACTAAAGTTTGGGTATTTCAAAACTCTAGCGAGGAAAACTTATGGTTTTAAAAGTAAGGGACTAAAACCAAAGATGACCCATCTTCCAAGTAAAAACACCATTAACCCTTGAATAATTGTTTGAAGGTAACTTTAATGTTTTATTTTTTGTTTATAGCTTTTGAAGACTTTAAATCACTGTCATATTACTTCTCATGCAGAATTCTCCTATGTTCAAACCAGCACAACAATACTTGACATTGAGATCATTCGGTGCACCAGCAGTTATTATCTCTATGGCAATTCAAGGAGTTTTTCGTGGAATCAAAGATACCAAAACTCCTTTGTATGCTACAGGTACTTCATGTTTTCTTTTACAAAGGGACTAATTAGCATTTCTGTATATTCTTTATGTTGTTTCATGTGCATCAATTCAAATTTCTTGAATCAGATCTTGACAGAGACTAGAGGATTAGTGGAGATCAATTAAAATTTATTTCTAAACACAAATTAAGAACTACCTTATTCTCATTCAGTAACTTGTGAAACTTGATTGCAGTAATGGGAGATGCAACAAATATCCTTTTGGATCCATTGCTTATGTTCGTAGTGCGGTTGGGAGTCAATGGAGCAGCCATTGCCCACATTTTCTCCCAGTAAGTTCAACTTGAGAGTCATTTATGATTAAGGATATACCCCACAGACAAGATATTCCAACTGAAGTCACATTGCACTCTTGTTTCTCATTTCACTTACTGGTGACATGATTTAACAGGTACTTGATAGCCATAATGCTACTGTGGAGTTTGATGAAACAAGTTGTTCTTCTGCCTCCCACAATGAAAGACTTTCAATTTGCGAAGATTCTGAAAAATGGTTTATTTACCTATTCCTTCTCTACTTTTAAAATCTCCTGCTTCCCAATTTCTTATAATTAAACAGCTGAACCTGCATGTTAGTTTTATCTAAACAGGCTTTAAAAATTTGATCAGCAGAATCACTTGTTTATCCGATAGCAACTTTCTTGCTTATGATTTTATTGTGCAGTCTTCTTTTCAGTAGCTTACTTCAGAAACTTATCTGACAGTTCTGGTTTAATAATGTCATCTTTAATGTGGACTGCTTTATGTTTATAACGAGTGAAACAGAAACTTTGGTTGAGTTCAAAAATCTATCCTAATATTGAATGTTCCTTTTCTTGGACAAAATAATCACAACAAAAATGGCTTAATTTGGAAAATAGTGAGGATCTTGCAATACCTCTTATTACAGTTAAATATAAAATGACAAGAAAACGCAAGCATCCTGATTCTTTGGGCTGTCTGATCTGAATGTGAAAAGTTCCCTTTTCTCTTGTCATAAATTTCAGGGAAAGAAACAGTGTTATGGGGATCCTAAACTTTTTTTCCTACTGCTTGAACTTGATCAATGTCTTGTAGTGTTCTAAATATTTTTGACACATTCTTAAGGACAAGTTTCTAACTCAGTTTTCTTCCTTGTTGTAGGGTTTCTGTTGTTGGTTAAAGTTGCAGCTGTGACTTTCTGTGTGACCTTGTCTGCATCCCTAGCAGCAAGGAAAGGATCAACAACTATGGCTGCATTTCAAATCTGCTTACAAATTTGGATGGCAACATCTTTGCTTGCTGATGGATTGGCTGTTGCTGGACAAGTATGTAATTGATAATTTCTCCAAAAACCTACTTCGAAAGTTTATTTGAAATACCAAAATAAATATACTACTATGTGAAAGATTTGGCACAAATGAATCCCGAGTAAAAACCGATGTAAAAGAGCATACATCACTTTCAACCCAAAACATTAAAACAATAACTTTTTGAGTCTTTTTTGTCTTACATTTTGTTCTTATTGTCCATTTCTATCTAACATGGGACTCCAACTCACACTTCTCCATCTGACATCTAAGATTTCCAATATTTTAAATGGATTTATCAGTGATAGCAAACTATTATTAACTGTTATCAGACATTTTTCTGCCTAGATTCAGCTGATGTCAATACCATAATTGGCATGTGCCAGGAAGACACATTGAAACTTCTTAGTGGAACTTCTATACACCATGATTGTCAAGCCTATTTAAAGCATATACAAATTTCTTATTGATTGCATTTAGTGAGTTTTTACATGCTCCTGTGTAGCATTTGCCTCAGAATCTTCATTCATGTTAAACGAAGACAGCTTATACCATAAACCATAACATGAAAGGGAAGAGAAAGAAAGCAATTTTTGTATTTGTTGCATAACCATACTATTATCCATACTTGATTCATATTTAAGGGAAAAAAACATGACAAATCTGTCTAAAATCATAAATGTTATCAGCAAAAGATTACAAATCTGTCCAAAATCAGACTAATTCTTCTACTTAACTACCACTAACACAAACAAACATAGCTATAACAGTAAAAACAAAGGTAATTTTGAAGAGTTTTACGTAATGTTGCAATTAATTGCATGCATTCCCATGTTCTCCTTATGATATCTATCATCATTCACGTATCAATCTTCACTCCGGATATTTTTATTTACCAAATGTAAGTTCCTTTTATACATTCAAGTCAATATAGATAATAGTGAGATTCTTTTCAGGCTATCATTGCAAGTGAATTTGCTAAAAGGGATTACAAAAAGGTTATCGAATCTGCCTCCCGTGTGCTGCAGGTATTTCAACTTGTTACTTTAATATTTTTTATTTAGCTATTCATGCTCTTAATTCACCTGTCTTGAGTAATTTTATTTTGCAGCTTGGCTTGATTCTTGGGCTGGTTCTCTCAGTCCTTCTTTTGAGTCTACTTCCCTTTGGTTCTAAGTTATTTACAAATGACAGCAATGTTCTGCAACTTATCAGTATTGGCATTCCAGTAAGTAATATCAATACGATATAAAATAACTAACAATATAATGATTTCCTTATTTGCTTATCTGTTTTTGCTCTCTTTACTTGATGAATACTTGTTCAGTATGTTGCTGCTACTCAACCCATCAATGCTTTGGCATTTGTTTTTGATGGAATCAACTATGGGGCATCAGATTTCACATACTCTGCTTACTCAATGGTAAGTTAATCAGAAAAATTGCTTCTTCTGTTGTTCATGGTTCATTAATACTGATCAGCCTTTTGCCTTTGAAAACAAGGAAAAAAGGATATTGTGAACATTGACCTACAAGTTAATTCTTGTTATCTTTTCCTTTTTCATAATTTTCACTTTGAAAGAATTATTGCAACTCCTCCTTTCTGCTGTGAATCAGTTTATTTCCCCATTGTGGCTTATGTACTTGCTATTACTCCCAGATTTTGGTGGCATTGGTGAGCATATGTAGTT
>Ga0123342_1002071_pt1 | contig 33639 bp, 15 predicted proteins | sample Turbeawhitnodule_FD_89960 | JGI IMG/M metagenome (GOLD analysis project Ga0123342, IMG submission 89960) | Root nodule microbial communities of legume samples collected from Mexico - Turtle bean Mexico white nodule | ecosystem: Host-associated > Plants > Roots > Nodule | place: Mexico: Nepantla... | reverse complement strand
ACAACAAATTTAAATTCTGACAAAATTTTGGAATGTGTGCAGGCTACTTTATGCTTAATTATTTTTGGAATGCTTAATTATTTCTATATAACAAAAAAAATAAAATATATATATATATATATAGTATTTTCATTAAGTTTAATTTGATTTGTTGTTATTGAACAAATTATTGTGTGTTATATATGTTTTCTAATTGATGATTTGTTTGGTTTGATTTCTTTTAAATACAGTAGTTAAAATAAAGACTGCATGTATCCCATGTAAATCACATTGTATGAGATGGATATTATTAATCCACCATGACTCATAACTTATTTTAATTTGGCATGCTTCAATAAGAAGACCCATGGATACTTACAAATATCAGTTAACAATAAAGATTAAACACTACAAAGTTTCCGTAAAAGAAAAGAAACTACCTTTGAGGTCCTAAATTATAATTACACAGATTGTATTGTTATTTAAAAAAACAAAAATCTTGAAAAATAATACATAATAATGATGATTAACGATAATTAGTTTTTATATTATAACTGCAAGAACATTTTCTTATTTATTGAGCTTAAAAAACGGAGACCAAGTTGAACTACATAATACGGCAAATAGGAAATATTCCACTAAAACTATTATTGTTATTATAAAAATTAAGCATATGCCAATGGGTCCCAAGAGATAATATATGAAAGCAAAATTCATAAAAAGTTCCCCTACTTTTGGAACTACAATTTTCTTACTAAAATTCCATTATGAAACCAACCATATATATAATTTATTTATTTATTTTTCTTTACTTATGTACCAGCCATTGAGAATCAGAATTTACAAAACAATGGGAAGACTCAAATGCAGTTTCATTATTTTAAAGGCCTAGCAATTGATTCTCAACAGTTTGATCCCTATTAAGTGGAGTTGTCCAAAGCAATCAATTTTTACAACTTCTCAGAGTCTTATATATAAACCAACTTTAGCCTAAAAGCAAAATGGGAAAAAATTAGCAACATTCAACTTTATTGTACATTAGAGAAAAAAATAAGATAAATAATATATATATATATATATATATATATATATATATATATAAATAGCATCCATAGCTAAAATAAAGCATCCACTACAGCTACACCATTTTTATACTTTGACTATAACTATCATTCTAAGGTTAAAAGAAAAGTTCCAAGTTAATAACATGGGTGGATGAAGCATAAACCATTTTTACTTGTCATAAAAAATTTATTTTATGTTATATCTCAATTTATAGTATGTCTAGTTTAAGTTAGAATGTGTAACATTAAATAAATTAATTAAACACTTGTTTAATGAGTTCTTATGACATAATATTTTTAAGTATAATTTGCATGTTTTCTTAGTGTAAAAGAGTTAACACGGTCAACTAATTAAAATTTATGATAAATGACTTTTAAAGTAATTATGATTACAATTTTTTTCATTTTAGATTTTGAATCTAAAATGATAGTAATCCATTTAAATTAAGTTAAGATGTTTAGACCTCCAACTATGTTGTTGAATCAATTGCCTTCTGATACTAATGTTCAAGCTTTGGTATGGAGAGTTATGCTTGGAAAGGTTGTAACTAGACAGAACCTAGCTAGAAGAGGGATCTTGTTAAGTTCCATTATATGCATGTTATGTCTATAATATGAAGAAAGAATGTTGCATCTCTTTATATTGTGTCAAATTGCATCTTCAATGTGGTATGTGTGAGGTGGGTATGTTCTTAATCAGCATAACATAATAATGACATGATACATTTTCTGCAATTCCATCTAAATCAATTAAACCATAAATAAAACTTGGGATGTAAAGGTACGTGAGTCGTAATAGTATGGTGTATTTGGAAACATAGGAATAATGTTATCTTTAAAAAGGGGAATGTAGATTCATAAGAGATTATGTATATGGCCCAATTAAAATCTTGGACTTGGTTGAAAGTAAACTACCTAGCTTTAATTACTCTTTTTCAAATTGATTTTTATGTCCTAATTAATGTTTGTTGAGTATTAGGTAATTTTGGTGGCAACTAATTGTTTGTTGGTGTAATTTTTGTACATGTGTCGAGAGTATGCTAAGGCTTTAGTGGTATTTTTTTTTATCCTTATTTGTCATGGTTGTTATGCTTATGTATCCATCTACATGGAATTTTAGACATTTTGGTTTCAACAACATGGAGAGAAAGGTTTATTTGTACAGGTATATAAGGATAGTTGTAGAGTAGTCCGCTCCGACTTTCTCCTTTTGTCTGAGAACAACTTTCACCTTTGTTTTTAATGAGTCTCCAACAATTCTGGTATCAAGAACTCATGGTTGGGTTTAAATTTGTTGTGAGAGTGTTTTTTAGTTAGTTTTTGAATGTCATATCTGCTTAAGCTTTACTTAGTTGTAAACAATGTATTTTTTTTATATAGGTATTATAGGACTTGCTAACCGTTGATAGGATGGTAGTCATCTTTTTGTTAACGGTTCTTTCTTATGTAAAAAAGTTGAAACATTCCTATAACATTTCAAATTAATTTATTCTTTTGTTGATAAAAAAAAATAAAAATTGTTTGTGACATTTTTTCTCTCTTGGCTAATGATTAAAGATAGTGTATTTGTTTTATACATTTCATTCACATACAAAATATTTCATATTAAATTATTCTTTTATTAATAAAAAAGATTGTTTGTGACATTATAATGACTAAAAATAGTGTATTTGTTTTATATATTTCATTCGCATACAAGATGAGAGTAGTCAATACAGGTGTGGACAAAAGAAAAGTCCATCTACTTTATTTTATAACATATGTGAAAATAAACTTAAATAACTTTACATGAAAATTAGACATTAATACTAAGTTTAGTTTCATTATATTATTTTTTCCTTTCCTAATTATTTTTCAAATCCCTCCATACATTTGGATATCCCTTAACACATTTAGATATTATAAAAACCTGGAATGAAAGTAATTTAAATTCTTTCTTATCATGTCATGCGATTTCTCTTGTAATAAATATTTTTCTCCTTTTTTCCTTCAAAATATACTATAACTTGATTTAATCACAAATCTGATTAGATTTAAATTTAAAATTTAATCACAGACAGAAGGTTTTACCGTCAATAATAATTTACTTTAATTTAACTATGCATGTCTCTCCAAAAAAAATGTCTCGTAAAAAAACTTGATATATTACATCAAATTAAAAATATTTTTCTAATATAATTAATAAATATATATATATCAACGGTAATTTTTATTTTTAACTATAATTTAATATACATTTTAAATTTTAACACGCCATTTTGTATTAATTTAAAAATTTAAAAATATACTAGCAATATAGAGAAAAAAAATTATTGTTGCATATTTAAACATATAAAATGTGCTTTAAGTTTGGCGAGTACATACATGTCTACCTGGCCAGACTTTTGTAGGGGATAATCCAAAAATCAATATTATTGGAAAGAATAACAAGAAACTATAAATAACTAAATTTTGTTTGATTAATAAAAATATTATTGAAAATATTTATATTAAATATTTAAAAATTAAATAGTAACGTTTATTTTTATTAAAATCTTTAATTTATTATTATATTAAATGATTTAATAAAATAATATTTCGTTTTATTAAAAAAATCATTCGAGTTAGATTCTTACCTTCCTTCAAAGAATGTGATAAAGAGATTTTAGATCAAAAATATTTTTTTAAAAGCATTAGTTTTCAGAATATTAAAATTCTAGTTCTATGAAAAAATGAAACTTTTTCTTTTACTAAATGCCTCTTTATAAGGGTGATTTTTTTAATGGAAGTAATAAACATAAAACTTCGAAATTATTATTATTTTTAATTTTTAATTTTACATACAAGTTATTATTACAATAGAAGAAAACAATTTTCTAGTTCAGTAAATTTGGAAAAATTCACTAGAAAAAGAAAAGTTGAGTGAGGTATGTGTGGGGGCACATGCTTGAATTTCCAGAAGTTTCTATTTATATATGGTGGCAGTAATTAATGATTTGAATTTTTAGTTCCATAGCATTTAAATTTTGCCATAATAATGTGTAGCAATGAGATTTTGACCATAACCTTGTCTCCACAAGTTTTTACTCAATTGAATTTAGGATCTTTATATAATACTTTTTTTTCTTGTATGAGAAAAGTCTAAATATATACGTTTTTTCCATGTCTCACTTGTTAAAGTAGAAAAGATTTTATTACTAAACCAAAGAAAGTTTATTTTTGAAAGAGAATGCAACCAATAAGAGAAGAGAATAAAGTTAACAACATTACTATAATTACTGTAAAAGTTGCAATGAGGAATTTGTTCATCATCACTGGAACAGGTTCAAATTTTAACAACAAATCCACAACGTATAGTTTCTTCAAACTAAATCGTCAAATTCGTAATTCATAGTTTGCAATCTCAGTTATTCTATTCCGAAAATAATTTCATTTAGGCTAAAATAGAATTTTTTAGTTTAGTCTCTCAAATTAAAAAAAAAAAATAACATCGTAAAGGTTGTGTTAAATCAATTTCATTTTTCATTAATTTATCTTACTGATTTTGTAATTTTGTTGATATCTAACAAATTGTCACGTCAGATAAAATTGACACTGTTTACATCAAATATTGATGAAAAACATCAATTAGCTAGTAAATATTTATTGGATAAAATACGTTTTGTTTTCTAGCAAAATTCCAAAATATTGAATCTATTTTTAAAATAAAATATTGTTGTCTCTCTAAAATTTAAATATATTTTTAAATTCTCTAAAATTTAAATATATTTTGAAATCTTTGTATAAAAAAAACTTACATGAATCTTAATTTTAACATATATTAGTTATATATCTAACTAAAATCACTTAAAAATTTGTGTTAAAGATGAAAAAAAAGTTTATCCTAATAATGAAAGAAATTTTAACCAAAATAACACAGTTAGAGTATTTATTTCTTCATATTATTTATATATATCTAACTTAACTTGTACTGGTATGAATCGGACGATCCATGATGACAAGTCATGAGTTGACCAGGTCAGCAGAGTTAATCCATAATTAAAGATTACTTAACGCAACCCTAAACAAGAACCAATCCCCTAATCCGGTCCACCAACAAAGGCCCATTAAGGTAATATAAATAGCACAAATTCCAAGAATCAGGTACGTCATTATTTACCGTGCTCTGGCAACCGAGAGTCGAATCCTTTACTGACTATCGTCGGAGTGTCTTTTGCATGTACCATCTGAGTTTGTGCCTCCGCACAACCAAGAGGCGAAACGAGAAGGAAAGGAGGAGTTTGAGAAAAGGAAGATTGAAGGCTAGGGTGATCGACCGAAAGGGGCATCAGGCAATCGTTCTCTGGACCCCAATATCCGAACTAGAACATAACTTTTTTTTTGTTTTTTATTTAAAAATAAAGCAAAAATATTATTTTAAATTTTTAAAACAAAAATATTATCTTAAAATAAATATTTTGAATAAAATTGTAGAAACATATATATTGAGGAATAATATTTTAGAAAGATGAGCATCTTAAAAAAATAATAATATTAATAAATATTTATTTAAAATATCATAATTTAAAAAATAATTATTTAGAAAAGGAATTATTTTAAGCCTAATTAATTGAAAAAATAAAAATGTATAAATTTAATTTGTTAGAAAATTAAATATTTAGATAAGTGATCATTTAGTTTTGCATTGAATTAAAAAAAGAGCATAATATTAATAGCTATTTATTTATAAATAAAATACAGATTAAGTAGATGTAAATTTAAAATATGTAAAAAAATCCTATATTAAAAATAAGTCAATTTTCAATTTTTTATGCAGATAATTTTAAAAATTGTTTTTAATCATACACACAATTAAGAATAATAAGAAAAATGTGGATAAAAATTTGGAAATAGTGTTCTTTATAAAAAAAATATTTTTATAAATTATTACTTTTCTTTGAATAATTATTTACCAAAAAATTATTACATTTAAAAATATTTTAAATATTATATTTATTATTCACAGATTAATAATTTTGAGTTATATAAAACATTTTTCACTATTTTTTTAAAAAAAATATTTCCTTTTTCTTCTATAAAATTTTCAAACCAAAATTTCAAAAATAAAATATATCAAAATTTATAAATATTAATTTTGTTAACAAAATTTTCTTATTTATATATTTTTTGAATGATTTTTGCTTCAAATATATGTTTTTGTAAATAATTATTTTTCTAAATTATTATATTCTATATAAATGTTTTTTAAAATAATTTAAAATAAAAAATTTAAAAACTTAAAATTATCAATTCTCTTTTCTTAATTTAAAAAGAAAAACAGATTCAAAATGAAAATTAAACCGTGATATTTAAATAATTATTTAGCATGTTATTCAGGTAAATATTTTACACTATATATTATAAAATAAATGATCAAAATTTTGTTCAAAAAAATTTCAATAACGAAATTACCTCTTATAAAACATCATATACCAATTTGTAAAGGAAAATAGATCTGAGACTTTTATTTTAGTTTTTCCTAGTTATTACTTGTTTATTAGCTCAAATTTGTATTCTTATTTGAAAGTAATTTATACCCTTTTATGCATAAAAGAGTAATTAGGCATGGTTTTATCTCCCTGTAATTTTTTCGGATAAAATTTCTCTCATTCATTTTGTACTTTCTATTTGTACAATATACTATTCTCTTATTTACTCTTGTAACTGGGAGATTGTGTTTCTAGTGTCTTCTTCAATGCCATCAACAAAATATATGCTTACATAACTCTTGTAATATTTTGCAATTTGGTTTTAATCTGAAAAGATGTTCTTGTTAGGTTTAGATCATTAATATTTTAAAAAAGACTTTTATTAAATGCTAAGTTAGTGTATAATTTGTGTATATCTGAAAATTTAGCATGCTTTGTATTACTGCTATTGAATTATTTATATTTAAATTTAGCAATAGCCCAATATGCTTTTAGCTAATGGGTATAGTGCAGGAGAATCATGAATGCTTGGAAAAACCTTCCCTCCTTGCAAAGATAAAGTAGGAGATTTCTACTCTTGAACATCTCTGTAAAGGCCTTATGGCAAAATTTTCTACAAAGATTAACAGAATACTTTTTACAATGGTAAATTTGACATCTATAAAACCTAAAAATACTTGTAGGAATTCATTCTAAACTAAACTTCAAGAACTGTAATCATGGATACCTACACGACTAATGTACAAACTAATCATTGCTTTCCATGAATATTCACTTACCTATATCCTTCTACCAGGCCACTAAGCACCTAACAGTAAAACATCACTCTCTTCACATTTTCTTTCAAGTCTGGCAATGGCTTCACACTATAATCTCCAGCTGCTCGTGTTCCTTTCGAACTATGACCATTATTACCCTCACCTGTAGACCCATTCTCTTGCATATCTGGTTCCATGTAGAAACGGGCTCGAAAGGCTGCTAAATGCGCATAATATGCTGGGGGAACTGCACAACAACGATTCCATCCAATTCAGTTCTAAACTATTCAAGACAAATATAAATGCTAAAGTTCAATCACCATGTAAAAATATCATAGCTGTTCAACTTGACCAAAATAATGAAAAACTACATAATAATTGAAATATAGGCTTACCAACAGATACTGAGCGTGTACACCTTGCATATGTATAACAAAGATTGTTTGTCAAAGACTGAATTCCATCTGCTGTGAAGTTGTTTTCATCCCACAGAACATGATAATGAGCTGGCCTACTAGTACCCTGAATGATAATAGAAACACATGTTAGATTGATAATGGGAGGTGTCAGGAATCAGAATTCTGGTAAACATGGAAAGTATTTCTAGAACAAGACATAAGAAAAACCAACAAAAAACTTCTTGAAACTTTATTCTCCCTCTAATTTTGACAGTTATAATATTCCTTTCCATAATCAACCGTCATTTGTAATCATAAACCCTGGAATTGAAGGTAAAAAAACCATGTTCTACCTGGATGCCAGCATGACTGCAGAGATAAAAATCAAATTCTGTTGGATGGCAGATTTTGGAATCAACAACAGTCCCTGAACGACAATTTAAAACAAGAAAACTCAAATCCATTATTAGATATTCATTCTAAAATGAGAAGAATGATTCAGAAATGGCATCTCTGTGCAACATACCAGGCAATATGTTCCCACTCCTATCTGTACTGCTTCTATCCCTGTGGTTGTTTGCGAATAGCCGAGTATGATGTCTTTTTTGCACGACTATGAAAGTTACTGGAGGCTGGTAATTTGGTTCTAAGGAAGCACATGCCTATACAGAATCGCTTCTCAGAACACATCTTTGTTATAAAAAGAACATAAGTGCATGATGATATGATAGAAAGCAAGTGATACTAACCTTCCGAATCGCATCCAACTCATAAAGTAAAACTTGGTAAAATTGCCCTTCGCTGACACCATCCCTGTTCAAATGTCAACGTTAATATCCTGGTAACACTTCCATCAAACTTTACTATTTCAAAAAGCCAATGTCCTAGGTAAGATACACACGTGAACTAGGCAGGAATGTTTTAAAACTTCTGGAATCCGTGTTCTAACCATGAAAATTAGACTCCACTGTCTTTAATAATTAAAAATAAAAGCACAATTTTAATGTTTCAAAATATTATAATATGATGATATTTTTACAAAATACAGCATACAAAAATCGAAGAACTTTGTCTTGGGAGGCAAAAAAAAATTAAAAATTCAACAGAGGTAACCTACTAATTTTTTTATTTGAGTTTATAACATGCATTGTAGATCTTTCGTCATGAATTAAACATAATGACCTGTAAAATATAATTCGTAGCGGCTTTTGTCCTGTTGCCTTTCTAAAGGAAACCAGTAAATCTCTGCACAAAAAAGGACATGTTAAACTGATAAACTAAGTAATTGCGAATGAGTATGAGAAATTACACTAAGATTTAACATAATCAAAACCATCACACAACAATCTATAAATGATGTTCAGAATTAAAACAGTAAAATTAATATTATTAGTACCGGATCATGCCTCCACTGACTGTGCCACGAACAGGGTCGTGCCAAGTTTTGTACAAGTCTTGTATAAGTTCCTGCCGATGAGCTTGAGCGCACACTAAACCGGCGTATTTTGTTACTTCAGGCCAGTCCTGAGATGCTACTACCTACAGCAAGAGCAATCATCATCAATGACTATTGCATTACTATAAAACAAATTAAGATAAATAGATTTAGATAAATACAGCTGCAATTGAGGGGCTCGAGTCTTCGCCGTTTTCAGGGTGGGTTACATCTGCTCCGAAAATTATGGTTGGTATGTCACTGACCAACGGTATTCTGCAGCTCACAGCATCAAGAAGTACAGTATTTCTACCTCCCATCTGCAGCATGTGACCACTATTTAGTTATTGAATGCATTTATGAGAAGTAACAGCAATGTTAACATGAATAACCAAGCTTTGCATTTGGCTAGCAATTTCCAACTAGTATCTATTCTATTTATTAAAAAGCATGAGGTTCTGAAACAATGGATTAGTCAGGAATAGGTAGATTTGTGATTGAGAAGCAAACAAACCTTCACATTGATCTTCAGAGACACGTTAGCTAAGTACTGTTTAGTGATTTTGAAGACATGCTTTGTCAGACAGCATTGTGAAATTAAGCCAAGGTCAGTTTCACAAATTCGCTTTAGATCACCTGAAAACAAAAAAAAACATTTAAATGAATACTCTGCATTATAACTCGGAACATCTTCTGCATTATATAAACTCAAGCAAGTAGCAGTCGGTGATTAATGCCATACAAAAATCGTAGAGGTATTATCAATTAGCATGGCTTACCATAGAGAGACCCGTTATTGTCTGGCAATATTGCTAACAAAAGCTCCAATTCCTTTCCTTTAGTTTTGCTCGCTGACACATGGTACACATGTTTCAAAGCTTTCTCCACCTGTTCAGGCTTGGCATTGTATATGGGGATAACAGGCTCTGGATTAAATTCCTACAAGAAAATATTTGTCACTAAATGTAACGAAATTTCTTCCCATCAGACAGACAAAATGATAATAAAATAGATTGAGGATTACCATGCCAGATACTTGACACATTTGAGCAAGCTCGTTACAAAAGGTGCGAGCAACACTATCTTGCACACTCCGTGAAAAATTTATGCATGCCCACCGGTTAACAGTCATTCCATTAATCATTTTCTGTCATTCAAGATTTAAGAGACAGATATCAATACTGTGATATCACAAGTTCTTGGCCTAAGCAAGATTAGCAGATATGTTGGAATAGATGAAATAAACCAAAGCTATATCAACATAAGATTAAACCAGAGAATTGGCTGACAACGGCTATACTAGAACATCTGGGAACAGAGAAACGTAATGCCAATATATATTACCTTGTTCATCATATTCCATTGACCAACTTGGGGTAAGCAGTTCTTTTCTTTCCCACTTTCGTGATATTTAAGCTGCAATCAGAAGTGTTTTAAATCAATTAATAGTTGCGAAAAACTCAACTAAATTTTGCCAGATCTTTAGAGGGAAAAGCACATTACCCAAGGGGCTGGAAGAATTCGCGCTTCAACAGAAGCTAGTTTTTCACTGATTTTAATTCCAAATTCCTTTGCATACGGATCTTGATCATAAGCATTTTGTTGAATGGTCTGATTGTATGACCCCCACATAAAAATAAAATAAACAAATCGTTACTATTTATGAAGGTTCAACTTTATCATGAACTAAAGAGAAAAATACATCTGTGTGTAAAAACCATAGTTAAATGTGTTTATCCTTCATCTAATCCAAGGTTTCATTTGTCACATCACATAAAAACACAAGTTTTAAATCATTATGTGAACATTCCAATTACTACATTGTCATGCACATGAAGAGTAGAAGTTTGCTGAGTACTTTAGAACAAATAATGAAAACATGGTTAACGTAACTGCCCTTCCCTTCCAAATTGTTCACCAATCAAATAGTATATTTTTTAAAAATAGGCATGGGTGGGAAGTGGCTATTTTGTGAAAGTCAACATTAAATGAAAAGCTTGCTTGTTGTAAGTGAAGCTTCCAAATGAAATACCCGTAAAATGTCATTTTCACGATCACGAGGTCTCTGGCAAGTAACTTTCAATAGAGCAGTGATTTGCTTCTCATTCAATCTTTTTGTATAACGTTGCCCCTCAACAATTTTGCAGGCCTAGGGAACCAAAAGCATATAACATTAAACATTGTGAGAATGTTGAGGGACTAATTCAATTACCAGGAACTTTCCCCACCTCCATAGGTAAATAGTTGGCCTTCTTTTGGTTTCCCACTTGAAGGCAAGGAAGGTGAGTATATTGAATAGTGAAGCCATACATCTCTTGAAAGTATTCAACTACTGATTTCATAGTTGAGTTCTCATCAACAGGGAACCTAAAAAATACATCATTATTTAGTGAACTAACGGAAAATCACTATAACTTATAAGATTGCTAGTAGGAAGAGACCAGGAAGAAAAACAACTTACACCAGTTCCCTTGTTGGTTGAGAAGTCAACCCTGAAACACGATATTTTCTTCTCACACTCCCTCTATGTGTTACTTCAACTTTAACTCCTCTAAGGGCTTTCTTAATCTGTTAGAAAGCCAAAAAGAAGCTCGTTAAATTGATCAATATTGACAGAATAACATATGAACTTAGCATGCTCTGTCACAGTACTAAGTACCTTAATGCGATCAGCATCTGACAATGGCCTTGACATCACATCTTTCCCTAATAGCTGCCCAACAAATTCCACTACTGGAAGTGGCTCAATAAATGCAGCCGATGCCATATCTATGAAATGCAAGAACATAATTAAGTGAAAATTTAAAGTTATCAACTTATTTGATTCGAGCAAATGTTTGTTTTTATTTGAAGTTTATACCTCATTACAAAAATTACACTTTATTTTCTGTTTTCAAAGATTTGTACAAAGGAGAAAAAAAATTTCAAAGTATACAAGCCATAAACTTTACTGTAATTAGACTACTTGTATAATTAATATTTAATCAATATAAGCAATGTACCAATATTGAGGGAAAGGCCCATTTGAGTAGGCCTTATGCTCTGGTAAAATCCACACCATGACTCTAATCCTTCTCCAAGCCGTTGTGGTGTTCTAATATCAGGTGAAAAGAAGGACCTTCCAATTGGGCAATACCTTTAGAAAATGCAGTCATGGTAAGATAAACATGATTTTTTAAGCTTCACTTACTCATTAAATATATCATTTCTTGAATTTTTAAAGCTTATTATACCCCCTAGATCAATACTACCTCTTAGTTGCCAGCTCTCTTAGTACAATGTCCAGGATTTGAAGTGCCTCTTGGGGTGCATCAGCACGCTTACCAGCTAGGAACTGGCCCAAGTGATGCAAGTTTGCCCGAGCAACAAATTTGATCGCCACCCTGTACTCTCTTTCCCTTCTGAAAAACGGCCAAGGTGTCAATTGAAATTGAACCTACCCAAACACAAACAATTTTCGGTTTTATCTGGTTACAGTACAAAAGGGGAGGTTCTGTTTGTTTGTGGGAGTTGATAAGGGAGAGAGAAAGAAAAATATTGAAAGTGATTATGAGCAATAAATCCTTACTTGGGGCCATTAACTCCTTCCTCTTCATCTACAAGCTTAATCTTAAACTCTCTCCAAGCAAAGGGAAGCTGCCCTGCTGTGTACAGACTTTTTCTGCCATCATATGCTGGAAGTCTCATCCCCAAGTCAGACTCTTTATAGAGCCTCACCAGCTCTGCTATGATAGACCTGTTTACTGTTTTAGAAGACACTTCTGGGGTAATAGTAACCTTCAAAATAAAGCCAAACATAATGACATTAAACTAAAGCAAAATTTATTTATAATAATAATAATAATAGGGAACAAAAGCCTCAAAGGAAAATTTAAAAGTCTCGTTAATGACACTACAAGAAAAGGACTGCAAAAGCAGAACCCCTATAAGAGGAAAATCACAGGATGAACTTAAATGCATGCTGCCATAGAGGGCCCAATAGTTGTGCACTCAGAAAATCCAATTTAATTGCCTTATCAGTATAGTGATATATATACCAAGGAAAGGATCTTACATCATATTGGTTCAAGTCCTTGTCTGGTAACTCTGCAAAGAAGTGGTTAGCCTTCACAATGCATTTTGTCCCAACTTGTCCATATCCAGGCCTACGAGCAAAGCTCAAAGACTTGCTTGAAGTGGGAAAACCCATATCAGAGACGAAATCATTTTCAACATTCCCATTTGCACTACTTGTAAGTGTTGCAGTGCATGGTCTGCATCTAGGCCTCATCATAACATCTCCTTGATCGGGTTTTCTGCCACCTCTTCCCCTTCTTCTTCCCTTGTTCTTTGCGTGAGGGAAAGCTTGGCTATCGTTTTCTAGTGGCGGTGGACCCTTGCCATTTTGGGCAGCTTTGGTTGTCTTCTTGGCTGGATTCATAGGATTCTGCAAATGGGGTTTGATCACAAGGTGTTGCTCCGAGCTTTCTTTCATCTGCCTCACTGGCATGTTGGCCTTGTTGATGAGTACTTACTCTCACCAGATGTACAAACAACAATAGTACAACAAACTTGTCGAAGGTGACAAGCTTCACAGTAAACCAATTTCACACTCTTTTAGCTTTTGCTTGTCATATCTGCCAAACAGTACCAAGTGCTTCAAATAAGAAGGCATATACAAAGATGGAAAATGTAATTATTACGTTGGTACAATCAGCGGTAATTACTGTGCATTAACGAGAACGATCAATGGCTTGATTTGATCTATGAAATCAGAAGAGGAATATTAGCAAGTGTGAATCTGAAAACTGGCATTGTGTTGTATTATTGCATAGCAATACAAGCATTACCATTCTTTTGCAAAACTGAAAATTCATTTTTTTCACCCTTAGTTCCAAAGCAAATCCAAAAGTGGTCATGGTAGTAGAAACATACAGCTATAAAAGGGCCATAGAGCAAAATAAGGCAAACAAAAGTAAATTTGGACAACAACATCTTCTCGCCTTTGCTTAAAGTTGAAAAGACCAGAAGACAAGGAAATATCAGTGTGATTTGCAGCACAAAACATTAACTGTACAACACGAAATATCACAAAGAGCAAAAGACAAAAGAAAAAATAAGAACGATCGTTCAGTGAGGAAAGCCAATGACAACTATGAGCAAGGAATAGAAGAGTCAATAATAAAATGTGATTAGACATGTGAGAAACTCGGAAAATGGAAATAACCAGAAGACAAAAACCAGTTCTTACAGACTTGTCCCCTGCCGAAAACTGAAAATTACCAAGACGACGCACATGTACAGCCACGCAACCATACTTTTTTAAAAAAGACAACATAACAATGCATGGATTGTGAAGACAAAGTTGAAACATTCACTACACAGGACTATATTGAAATTGAGAAAAAAGGAAAAGAAACAACCAGCACAAAACAAAATCACTGTGTCAAATATTTTCATCAAGAAAATAAAGAGAGAGAGAATGTTGGTAAAGCTTGCTTTAAAGCAAAATGTTTATCCATTAAAAGCCTTGTAGTTGAACAAACTCAAAACAAAACTGAAACCCACCAAGCACAAGTGACAATGAGCATGAAAATGAAGAAGCAAAAAGGACGAAACTTGAACTCACCCTCTTTCAAGTGGAGGGCTTGTGAATGATGGGTAGAAAGGTAGAAGTGTAAGGAAGGAAGGAGGAGTAGAAACAGTAGAAGGGTGTGTTGGTGGAAGCAGGAGATTCAGAATTTTGAAATAGAAAGAAAGAAAGAAGAAAGGAAAGGGAAGGTGGGTAAGAAGTAGCGTTGATGATGATTATGATGATCTTATACACGCATGCAAAGCGCTTTTTGTTCTTTCTTTATCACGTGTAAAAGCCTTTCCCTGCCTCTTTGCTTTTACTTCTCTCTCTCCTATCAGTTTCCGCAGCCTCGGTTTGTACCCTCCTCACTCATATTACTATTTTTCAATCAACAATTACGTCTGTTAAATCACTACTTAGGAGTATAATTATGAAAGACTTTTTATCTCGGTTTCAAAATAATTCAATTTTATTTTTCCCACGTATTAATTAAAATAATAAATATGTCATTTACTAAAATAATTTTATTGAAAGAATTCATTATCTTAATAAATACTCCTTAGGTTTTTTTCTTAATTATAGGTTTTTAATTCAAGTTTTGATTTTATTTATTGTTGGTAAAGTTTGAAGTTACATTAAGTATTGTTTACTAATTATGAACCCAGTTTCTCTGTCAGTGTCTCCAAATTACATTGCTTTTTGGTATATTAAAAATAATATATTTTAAAATATCAAAATCATTCTAAATCGAGGAAATAACAATAAAAAATCAACAAAAATTTAAATTCACTAATTATATTTTTTTTGAAAAATTCAAAGAAAATAATAAAATACTCCTTTATGACAAACTTATTTTCATGGAGAAATATTTTATTTACTCTATTTATTTGGATAAAAAAAATTATTTTATAATAAATATAGAAAATAAGTTATTTTATATATAAAAATGACATTTTATTATAAAAATAAAAGTGTGCTATTTTGAGTGATCTTTTTAAAATAAAAATATTATTAAAAATTATAGAAGTTAATATTTTTATTAGTTTGTATATTCAAATTTTAAACATTGCATGTTAGGAACTAGAGTAAGTATATTGTTTTTATTTGTTAAAAATATAACATATATATTTGGTAATTATAAATATTTGATATAATTTATGTGAAATGTTTAAACATAAATAATATTTTATTGAAAACTAATAAGTAAGTCGAGTTAAGAAAAAAAAAGGAAATATTTTTACATTAGTAGAATTGAAAAGGGCATTATAACATTTAAGTCATACAATTTGAAACAAGTTGTATTTTTAAATTTCACATTATTACCATATTGAAGAGAAACTAAAAATTATTTTTTATGTTACACTTGAAAACCAAACGCACTTTTATTTAGTTTGTATAATATGGAAAAATGAATTGGTAAATGTAAACCAATAAAAAAGAAAAATTAATATTATATATAAGTGGAGGGGTGGGGTCCTAAAGAGTAATAGAGGAAGAAGAATAATTTGAAGTTGCAGTGCTCTTTCTTCTCTTGCAGGCTTAACTTGGTTTCGGATATTTGTGTGTGTTTTCTTTCTTTATTTTAATTTTGGCTTTCTAAAAATTTTGGTTGTGAATGTTTTCTCTACTTCCAATGTGGTTGTTGTCCCAAACCAAAACTCATTTTCAGTCTGTGAAGGTTTTGTAACGGTCCATTTGATGGTTTGCTTAGGTTTGGGCGAATGGGACCCACATGGTGTTATGTGGTGCTGTGGGGCTGGTCTGATTCAGTACTTGAGGGTCTACCACATTTGGTTGTTGACTAGGGAGGGGCCCAAGAGATCTACACTGATGATGACTTTGGTTTCAGATCATGTCATGATGATAATAGTTGGTGTTGTTGGGTGGGGATACCCATGCGTACGTGGCTTCCCCTAGACCTAATCATTGGAGTAGATGAGATGATGTTTAAGAGGGGCTTCTTCATTATGAACAAGTGGAAAGGATAATATAATGAAGATTTGAGAAAAACTTAAAAAGATAACGAGTCATTAAATTAAGGTAAATAAAATTATTCTAGGACAGTGTTTCTTCCTTTTTCGGATTGTCACTTTTAGTTTTCTGTTTAGTCTTTTTTCTCTCGTTCGTCTGATCTTACAAGTTGTGATGGTAGCTACAGAAGGCACTCCGACAATCAATTCAGTTAGGGTGTCGGCATTCGGTTGTCAGAGTAATTTATAGATAATGACGTACCTGATTCTTGGAATCTGTGTTATTTATATTACCTTAATGGGTCTTCGTTGGTGGACTGGATTAGAGGGTTGGTTCATGTTTAGGGTTGTGCTAAACAGCTATTAATTATGAATTAAACCTGCTGACTTAGTCAACACATGACTCGTCATCATGTGTCGTCACATGATCTTCTTATCGTGATCGAGTCGTTCGATCATGCCAGTACAAAAATAAAAATTTTAAATATTTTTTAGTGATGTATTAAATGTGATTGAAATTTTAATTTTTTAATTAATAGAAAATATAAGATTAAAATAAGTTTTTGTGTTTGAAAATAATTAAAAATATATATGATTTTATTAATTTGTGCATAAATTTGAGGTTCATGGTTCTTATATTTATGCAAGAATCTTATTATAATTAAAATATGATTTCATTACAATGGAATATCTCAATTAAAAAAATGAATGATTTGATATTCTCTAAGTATAAAAAATTGTTATATAAAAATAAATAATATTTAAGCGTTTATAATTATAAAAAATTTAATTATTATTAATATAAATAGTACTTAATAAAAAAATTAATTATTATTACAAAAATTATGTATTATTATTATTATTATTATTTTAAATAGTGGTTTATTAATTTGTTTTGGAAATAGTGGGTTTTTACGTTCTAATCAAACATGATATGTTAGTTGAATTTTAATAAGTGTTAGTATGATTTCGACTATATTGGCTTGAAAGTGAAATCCAATTATGAATTTTAATCACGGTTAGTATGATTTTGAATTTTGACTATGCAAATGAAATCCAATACCGAATTTAGTCAATGATTTGATATGATTTCGACTCTGTTTTATACGAATGTCTTAATTATTTTTTGAAGCTAGGGATCAAATGCTCTTTACAAATAGAGTTGGAAAGTTTAGACTATAGATTTTCATATTGTATTTATAACATTTTTTATACTGAAAAAATAAACCAAATCCGTTTTATTTTATTTTATTTTATTTTATTTTCCAATATCACCTACATTTATTTTTAAAAACATCCTATGTTAATAATTTTAATTTTTATTATTATACTTTGACATGTATGTTCCAATACCTACCTCTAATTTTATAGTGTTGTTGATTTAGTGGAGCAAGACATATTATTGCAAATTTGACTCAGCATTCTATGAACGAAAAGATTTTTTATGTTTTGATATTTTAAGACTGAGTGGAAAATTACTCTGACTACTTAAAAGTTATTTTTTAAATTAATTAAATTTTTTTTAGTATAATTAAAATTTCATAAAATCAAATTCAAAATATTATTTTCTTCTCAATTCACTTTTATTTCAAATCTTATTACCAATCTAAAGATCAAGGTTAAATTAAGATGTGTTATGTTAAATATAACGATATTTTTTCTCCTACGAGTTATTTTCGTGCACTGATAAAAAAAATAACCCTCCTAACAATATAATAATAGATTTTCATCATCTTGAAGATCCATTAAATAGATGTATTTTACATCTATATCAAATTTTTTTTCTTTTTTATGTATTAATCTTAAATATCTATACTATAGAAACTAGAGGTAGTATACCATAAATAGATAAAAGTGAGAGAAGACATGTATACACAATCATGGTACAGTCTATAAGTATATCTCATTGGAAAATAAAAATTTCTTTTTTTAATCATATTATTATCATTATTTATACTTTATCCTTAAACATTTTTTTTTACTTTAAGATAGTTACTTGTAATTGTTCTCATATATACTAATCATTATGCTTTTTCTGAATTTATATACTAGTTGAACTATTTTGTATACTAATTAAGAAAGTTAGTCAATATTATTTAATCTATTAATTGTACTTTTTTTCTAAAATACCTTCATTAAAACTTGAAATGAATTTGTTAAAAATAACACATCAATTAATTAAATGATATATATTTGAAATCATATCATTGAATATAATAGAATACTTGCAACTTGTTTATATTTTTGCTTATGAAAAACAAAAGTTGTTTATATATAATTGAATCTGAATAGAATAAATATTAAAAATGGAGAGAGATTCCACACCTAAAAACTACTTGGCAAAAAAACTGTATGATATTTGAGACATTGTTGGCTGAGTTTAGTGAACGAAAAGCAAAGGTGCAGGGACCACTCATTAGATTTGCACACGATCTAACCTGAAGGTCTAGTCAAGAATTTTAGCAGAAGAAGAGCCTGTGTTAACTGACTGAGGACCATTCAAAACACAAGACAACCGAAGGTCTCGTTTAGTTCATATTATACTTTTAGCTACTCCTATTCAACATATATGAAAATATGTATAATAATAAAAAGTTTAATCAAATTATTATAGTTTGATTAAATATAATGCAATCAATCAAATTATAATTAGCTGTGTAATTTATATATTTATATAGTAATAAATAATTGATTGAATGAAAAATTCAATAATCAATATATTTATTTTAAATATCTTAGTTTTCATATTCACTTATATAACTATAATTCTCTATGTTTTTACTAACTTGAGTGTTAAGAATATTTTACAAATAGATATTCTCTCATCGTCTTTGATAAACTCAACGATCATATTTTGGGGTCATAACTCACCTTCCAAGGAAAACCACATTCTTCCACCTTGGAAGACCAACACTCTTTTTCACTAAGAACATTTTGGAGACCAAGACAATAAAAACTAAAAGGGTGCGCAAACAAATATAATTTTTTTACTATGTATGACGACAAACTCTTTTGAAGAGTTTTTCCTCCCTATTGCAGAAATGTTAGGACGATGACCAAGCTAAATACGTGCTCGTCAAAGTCCACATGAGCATGTGTGAGATGCATTCGAGATCCTGATGTATGACATCATGAGTTTTAAGAGCAAGATATTATTGATCAATACTTCAAAAGGACGCCCACATCTTTACTTAAAGATGTCATCATTCCTGTTGAGCTCGAAGAAGCGTTCGGATGGAGGCAAAATTTTGATAAGAACGATAATGATGACAACCTCATATTTGATATAGACCTTGTGAAAAAATTATGAAAAAAATAAATAAGAGAAGAAGTGACAAGGAATAGGGTCGACGCTACAACATACACATTAGAGTACAATTTTCCACTAAAGGTGAATTAGTGTACAAAAGCTCGGAGAAATCCAAAAGACAGAAATGAAAGAAACTAATAACACCCAACCTGGAAGACTCATACCAAGTAGTAGACTCACTATGAAATGAGGCTTGCAAGCTTGAAGAATTAAATAAAAAACTTTTGCCAAGGGCTTTGAACGTGACCCATTTGAAAAGGTATTACGGCTAAATTATTGATAAAAATGATATATACTCTATTTTCTTAGCTCGATTTTTATTCCTAAAGAGTGTTTTCCCGAGCAAGATTTGAATGAGTCACATTCTTGAAATAAAAGTTCTTTTGCTATGTATCTCAAAGAGTACATTGATAGTCGAGATCAAAGAATCATCAAAACAATTGTTATACAATACCAAATTATCATTGAAATAAAGTTATGATCAAACGATCATCAAAATAATATTGTCTATCCAAGATCAAACGATCATCAGAATAATATTGTCTATCCAAGATCAAACAATCATAGAAAGAACACTAGTTGAGATCAAACGATCGTTAGAACAATAACGTCGATGATCATTAAAATAATTACTATCAAGGACCAAACAGTCATAGAAAGAACATTCGCCAAGATCAAACGATCATCGAAAAGTTGTTATCAAAGACTAAATAGTCTTAGAAAAAAACACTTGTCCATATCAAACAATTGTTATCAAAAGCCAAACAATAAAAGAAAGAACACTCACCGAAATCAAATGATCATTGGAACAATATTGTCTACTGAAGATCAAATGATCATCAGAACAACAATGTCTATTGAAGATATAATGATTATCAAAACAATTGTTATCTAAGACCAAACGTTTATTGGAAAAAAGTTATCACTCACCAAGATCAAACGATCATGGAGAAAAGAGTGTTTATCCAAGATCAAACGATCATTGGAACAAACCCGCTAACTAAGATCAAATGATTATCAGAACAATTGCTAGCAAAGACCAAAAAGTCATTGGAAAAAAACTATAATCATTACCCAATATCAAACGATCATCAAATTAAAGCTATACAAAATTGTTATCCGATATCAAATGGTCATCAAACTATGCACAATCACTATTTGAGATCAAACAATCATCATATAAAAGTTATATATAGAATCATTATCCAAGATCAAATGATTTGAAACAAAACTATACAAAATATTTTGAAAAAAAGTGACTATTAATATGATAAGTTGTTTGAAAATAAACAACCATATCAAAGTAACCAACTCACAACAAATAAAATATCATCGAATGAAAATAATTCAATGTACACTTGTAGAACACTAAAACTCGTTAGTCCATCAAAACAGTCTACATGCACCTCATTTATGGATTTCGAGTTTGCGAGACTTATGTACCTATCTGTATCCAATATATCATAAATATGCATAATAATATAAAATCCTATCAAATTGGATACAGTCCAATCAAATCAAATACAATCCAATTAAATCAAATACAACCATTTTATGAATATTTATATAGTGATGATTAATTAAATAATAAATATTTAATAATTAATTATATCTTTTATTTATTTTAAATATATTTTGAATGACTCAACCGAAATCCAAAAACTTATAAAAACATATAATTTCCACAAAAAATATTTTCTCAATTTTCATACTTACTCACGTACTTATGTATATTTTTATTCACGCGTTGAAGAAATTTTTTAAATGTAATAGTTATTATATTTTAATGTGTTATAATATGAAGTAATAATTAAAAGTTGAAAAATTAAAGGAAGGTATTTTAAAAGAGAATAGAATAAGAGTTAGAAAGAGATTCATTTGGTTTGTGTGCACGCTCACAATGTTCCATGACACATTTAATGCGATTGAAGAGAGAGACGGGGGATTGAGAATTGTTTTTCTTAAGAGGCATGGGCGTGTTTTGTTCCGGCACGTAGACAAACACATGGTAATTTTGATGGCACAAAGGTTGTAGTGGATTAAGAAGGAGAAAGATGAGGATGATGGGCAAGGTAGTGGTTCCTTTTTTGGGCTTTGGGATTTGTTTTTGTAACAATGGACTAAAATAATATAAGTGTCTTTCGTTTGTGCTCCTGCTTGTGGACAAGGAAGGGGCATGTTTGAGATTGATGATGCTTCCTAGTGGTGGAGATGTGAGTTCCCAAGCAAACAAAACAAGAACAAGGCCAAGTCGAGTGGGTGTGGTGGCCCCATTAACACATCCCAATATTGCACATTTTTCACTGTTGCATTGCCTTCTCAATCAAAGGATCAAAGGATGTAGAGAGTGAGTGAGTAGTGCCCATTGTGTTGTCTTTACATTATTCATCGATGACCCACCAACAACACCATGGCCTTCAACTTTCACATAAACAATGAACCTAGGTAACCTATATATCAACTTTCATTTTTTAACATTTTCCCCATCACGTGAAACCCATACCAAGACAACACCCTTCCCCCCAAAACCACTACTCATTTACCCCTCATACACTCACAACTCATTGTTAAAACTTTCTTATGCTAAAAGGTGCCTACCAAGTTAAAGCCATCATTCACTTGGAAAATCTCATGCTACAAAACTTTATTCAATTAACCCACTTTCATATCATGTCCCTATACAAATATCACTAACCAGTTACAATACAAATTTCAATGCATGTCTTCTTCTCTTGCCATCAACATAAATGCTACTTCTCTTCTACTTTATACTTTTTTTTCTTTATTCATTCTATGGAATGGGTAAATTGTGTTAACTGATATTGGAAGCATGATGAGATACTTCTTGAATTTAGATTCCTAGTATCATCTCGGTTGGAATGAGAGTGTATTATAAATTATTTTTGAAAGTATTATGAAATTTTCAGTCACATTGAGAGAGATATGAATTGAAGCAGTGTGACTAACCAAGAATGTTTAAAGAATGAGATGGAACAGAAGTGGGAAGTGATATACACGAGGGGGAAGGATTATGGCAAAAGGAATATAAAAGATTATAGTAATAGAACGTCAATGAAATCCTGCAATATGATGAAGAAAGGTTGGCATAAATATTATACCCATTAACACCACCACATTAATTGATTAATTAATTAGCATTAAATTATTGATGTGAATGTACTACAAAAAGCATGAGTATTTTAGTGTGAATTTGAATAGAGGTGTGTTTGCAAATGCACGCCTGCAGTTCCATTCATGATGGGTGTGGATAATTGTTTCTGCTTCTAACCTTTCTGCCTGCACTTTGTAGTTGGGATAATAATTGCAGTAACTGTTTGTGGCCTTTTGCCATTAAAATATTCAAAAACTTGTAGCATTTCCAATATATCTTCTTCAAAGCGCATGCAATCGAAACTGGGTACTCCGTCTCCTGCGAATTTTTGCTAATTAACAAGGTAACAAAGGAGGTGTTGGAATTAAATACAGCGACATAGCATGCTCTTGCTGCTTAAGGATGATTTTTTTATTCATCAACATCTTTAATATGGACAGTGTCATGCTAAATTTTAACATCACGTGATCATATTTTTAAACATTACTCCTCTGATAAAAAGTAAATAAATAGGTGGAACATATTTAATATTTAATAGGAGAGAGATGAGCTTATATACTACATCTTTTAATATACATTTTCTTATGAGTTAGTATACATCATTAAATAAATATTTTATTAAAAATATAATGAAAATATAAAAATCTATTTAAAAATTTAATAAAATCATAGTTGTTCATATAAGGTCGAATATCTCCCATCAGACTTTTCAAGTTTTTTGTCGATCTCTCTTTCTCAGATTAGATGTGGTTATATTCAGATCATAAGTTCAAGATTAAACATTCATTACATTTTACCTCTAGAACTATCATTTTATAGTTTTTATATAATTCTTTTTCCGTGGAAGGATTAACATAAGTTAATCTAAACCCAATACTTACCTAATTGCGTTCTTAGTAAATAATCAATAATGTATAATTAACATAAATTTAGTTTTTTCTTATCGAGTTGAAAAGTCAAGTTGTCAGCATGTGGACCTAAACAAACACGTTGTACAGAAACTTTACATATCGATATTCAACAATTCTAGTAATCACTTGTATTGATACTTAAACTTGAATAAAACGAATGACAATAAAAAAATTATTTATTTATTTATAAGTGTCATGTTATCAATGTTATCAATCCGACGTGAAATAAAATGTCACCTAAATATTAATTTAACCTATTGTTTATAAAAAAAACTTCCCACAAATCTTTCTTTCAACATGCAAAAACGTGCAAAAACAATGATTTAATTGAGCTTATATAGTTAATAATTAAACTTGTTTTCGTGAAAACTAAGCAAAATGGAAGAGAGGTCGACCTCAATAAATTAAAACATGTTTAGCTTAGGGGAAAATATCACAGTAATTTTCTCTCGTTTAGATTTATTAGGCCAACATTTTTATAACTCATTTTTTTTCCTATGTAGTTGGCATGTAAACTGTAATTTACTTAATGTAAATATGAAAATGTTTTAAAAGAATAAAAGGAATCAAATTATATCTTGCTCTACTCAACATGTCAATTTCAGTGTCATGTATGAAGCAAACACAAAAGCAAAGACTGTTGCCAAAGACTTTTACAGAGTTGGTCATATAAGGTATCAAATAATTTTTTTTGCCTTTAACTTTAAACATAGCTTTGTCACTAGAGAAGTGGATAGACAAAAACGGCAACAAAACAGTTTTTTCTCCTTAAGTAATGGATAGAACTGCAGCCTTGTAAACAACCTTGTTTTTCCTGTGCTAACAAAGTCTAATGTGACAACATTAGAATGCCTTTACCACCATCTCATTTTTTTTTTATTTCCTCGGTTTCCATGCAGTATACTAATAAATTTGTAAAATTGTTACTTGTTGCAGAAAGAAGATTCGTGTTTTTTAAGGAGACTCTGGCTTTCTTTTCCTCAACCAAAATGGACCAGATTTTTTTGTGTCCGCAAATTGTTTGTATCATGGTGTTGAGTTTTGAGGTTGTAAGTTTTAAGTTGAATGTAATATGAAGTTAGTATTTTATCTATTTTTATTTAGAGCATGTGTTGGTCCAGGATACTGAGAATAGTTACACTGATGCCAAGAATATGTGTCTTTTTTCTGTTTTGGCTGCAGAAGCAGATGCCATTCCAGCATCTGCATGCCTTCTATCTTTGAACCAAATACAGCTTATGTCGGTATCAGAAGGCACCAAAAACTTTCATCATTCATTCAAAAGCAAAATGGTCAGAAACCCCAAAACAAGGCCAAGTACTACTTTCACTTTAGCCTCCTTTTCATCCTGTTTGTTTAATAATGTTTATTGTTCATTTCATTATTATCCACAACACAATCCACAGTGACCAGCCACTTCACTCACTTTTTTTTTTTTCTGTGAAACAAAAGAGCCAAGGACAATTTTGTCCACAACTCAGACACATTTGTTTGTTGGGTGTCTCATTTGAGCCCCACAGCAGCCCAAAAGTCCATGGGCTAATGAATTTCTTCTGTGGGGGCCATGGATTCCGTACACTTGTAATATGGACTATCCGTCTTAGTATGTTTGTGGCTCCTTTTAAGGAGTAATGCAGTACTCCAGTACAATTATACAACTGATAGAACACATTTTCATTTTGTTTAATGCCAAGTACAAATGTAAAAATATAAAATTTATCATCATATCATTTTTTTTCCTTTTCTAATTTACTTCAAATGGAATATGAATAAGAGTCCAAATTTATATATGGACCTACTAGAATAAGTGTACTATTAAATTCAATTCTTTGAGAACTGTTTCCTATAATATTGGTCTACACCAAAAATTGTGTCAGAAATTTGATATGTGATACTGTGACAGCAGGAATGAGGATGGTGATAAATATATAATGTAAGTGAATTGTTACATATACCAATAAAACTGTTATATGCAAATATGTGTGTATATTGCCATGTATGAGAGGAGTTTGTCATGTGACTTCCATTTAGTTTAGATGTTGTTTGTTGATATATGAGGTTTTGAAATACTGAATATAAAAGTGGGGATAGAAGGGTGAAAGCATTAAAGTTTCACATTATATATGATATTTGTTCTTTATGTGATGGAAATGGAAGAAAAGAAAAATATGTTTAGTTGATAAAATGAAGAGTATATGTGGGTTGCTGGTTTTGTTGGAAATTATGTACTTTTTTTATTGACAGAGACATTTAAGTGGTAAAATAGGAATGAAAATAGACAGTAAAAGAAATAAACGAGGATGATAGAGTGTTAAACATTAAAGTATTGCAAAGTGGGTGTGTTGTGTGAAAAGTTTTTGCTTTGAATTTGGCAGTGTGGTTTGAAATAATGGAGATGAGATGTTGATGAAGAGAAAAGAAAAGAAAAGAAAAGGAAAAGGAGGGAGACCCCGCCACTACAATAGTATGTAACTTTATTTGCATTAAAAGTGTGCAAAACTTTTGTAAGTGTTTTAGTTTCCACTTTACACTTTTATTGGAGATGACAAAAGGTTGTAGATGGTGATGGGACCAATGAGAGTGTATGTGTCTGTGTGTGAGAGAGAGTAACATTTAAAACACAAGATGATTCTCTAATCTTTAAAAAAAAAAGATGATTCTTTAAGCTTTACTTTGACTGCAACTGTGCATGACATGTTGTGTTGAAGTATATCTGAGTTTGGCCAATATTATTACACTGTTCTTCTCTCTGATACTGTTCATGTGGTGGCAGATGAGTTAATACCACAAATGTATACCTGTCTATAATGTTAATATATCAAAATACATAGTTTTTAAATGAAATATTTTATTTTAAACTTAGTATATATTTATAATTACATATAACAATGGCCCAAATCCAGCACCTTTGGCAGTTCAACTTAAAGTCACCTTAATTAAGACCTGCATTTTGTTATAAAAAAAACACAAAATTAGAAAGGCTAGGGTATTATGCAACCCTTTTTCTTCTTTTAAGCAATGCAACTTTTATTTCCTCTAAAAAGCTACTTTTATCCCCTTTTCTTTTATGAAAATTAAATTTGTCAAATTTTTAAGAGCTTTTTTCTAGAGGTACCTGTTTTTTTTTTTACTTAGATAAACTTATTTATAAAAAATAAGAAAAATAAATAAACAAAATTCTCCATGAGTTAAAAGGGTAATTAAATTGGTTTTTTTAAGGAAGTTATCATGAAGGTTTTTACACAGATCATACTTATACATCAATTAAATTTAGCTTGTAAAAAACTTTATTACATTTTCAATTCTTATTTTGTTCTTATTCAACTTTCCACCGCAAACTTTGTTTTACGGATCTCATTTCGCGAATTTTCATCTCAAAGCCGCAAATTTTTTTTTACATTCAATATTTACAAAAAAAAAAATCTAATGAAAATTCAGAATTAAAAAAAAAAATATATGATAAAAAATAAATTTGAAATATATTATTATGTTCTATAAACAAAATTTTATAATAGAATTCGAAAATCAAAATTCTATTTTGGAAAATGGTTCTGAAGTGTAATTTACCCATTTTAATTAGGGAATCTTTTGTCATTTCGCGTAAAAATTGGGTACAGGTCCAATTTGATAGGTTGCAGGAAGTAATTGGCTCTCAAAGCTCATGAACACCTTTTAACTTTGGGCCTTCAACTATTTGTAATGGAAGTTACCATTTATACCTCCTTTTTAATTTGCTATGCGTTTTATCATGACTTACACTATGCACTGTATAAGCTGACCCTAGTAGTATCGTAACTAAATACTCTTATTATTTTGCGTCCAAACCAAACATAGTTAAAAGAAACACTTCCCTTAATTATTACCACTTTAGTGCAACCTTCTACACTTTGCTAACCATTCATTATAGGAACAAATTTGCATTCTATTTCCATCGTTTAAAAAAACTTATCGAGTAATATATCAAGCCATTGGACGATAAGAAACTCGTAAATATATGTAAAAAGGAGTGTGTGAATGCGTAGATAAGGTAGGGTAATTTGGAGAGAAAAAAGAAAAGGGAGGTACAAAGGTAAAATAAGGAGGTAAAAACAGCAAATATCTCTTAAATTGGAAAGCCCAACTTAGCGACGTCCAACTCAGGCCCGTTTCTGAAAAAGTGGCTGGCTGGTACCAATTGAACCTAATTTTAAAAAAGAAAACTAATGAATAAAATTGTTGGTGCACCAGTCTCAAGTCCAAAAAGTGATGAGAAGAATAATAAATTTTATATTATTTAAAATGAGAGAGATGGAAGAAGATGAAAGGAAAAAATAAATTCAAAAGAAATAATCGTGTTCATGTCAATTTAATAAAGGGAAATTCCCCTCAACCTCTCTACCTTCCTCATGTACCATTATATTAATTTTTCTATTGTGAAAAATCAGTTTTAACCCTTTTAAAAATTTTAAATAATTCTAGATGGATCATAATCTTATATTTTTAAATAACTCAATTGCATCTCAACATTCTCTTATTTTCATTCTAGCCACACTATTTTTATCATTTGAGTATTTGTGAGAGAGTTTGGTAGAAAATTGTTATATTAAATGTTTTTCAGTATGAAAATAACTTTTTTTTTAGTTTTGTACTTCATTTTTACACCTAGTTGATTTTTTGAAATTTTATGACTTTCAAAAATAAATAAGAGAACAAAAACACAACTCACATCAATAAAAACACCACAAAACTTACTCAAACACCAATATTCATATCAACTATTACAAACAACTATTACTACTAAAAAAATGAAAGAGAAGATACCGTATTATCATCATACTCCAAAGAGTATTGTTGTATTGCTGGAATTAAAGAAAATTATGAAGATGTAGGAGAAAGGATCGAAATAGAGTAAAAATGTACCTTTAATAAAATATAAGATATTTATATAGTTTTTTTATCTTTTTCATGGTTTTTGCGTTCCATTTCTTTTTTTTATACTTAAATGCACAAAGTAAAATATATGAGCCCATTTATTTTGTTTCGCTCTCCTGTTATTTAACACTAATACATATGAGAATAAATTTTGAAAAATATGTTTTGTTTTTCTATCACTCCTTTTTCTTTCAAACAAACTCTTACAAATTAACCAAAATGAAATCCTTGATGTCTCTCAAGAGAGCTTTCACGTGCACACGATCAATAATTGAATCCTAATTCAATTATTGTTAATTGGAACAATCTTTTTTGACTGAATTGACACACGCTATCCACGGACAAAAATAAAAGAAAAGAAGAATTAGCACATGCTATTGTAGTTTTATTTGAACTTCTCTACCTAAAAATTAGATATTTTAACATAAAAATATCTAATTGTAACTTAAAGAAGTACAGTTGTGGAAACCAATTAATTAAAATTATTTTTAATTATTAATGGTAAACCCTGAAATAATTATTGATTTGAGTGATATTATTTATTTTTCTGATAAAAAAAGATGCAATCATGGAGAAATATTTTATAGATTAGTTTTGAGTTTTTGGAAAAAAAGATTAGTTTGTGTTGTAAGTTGTAGCAATAGATTCCCCAGTCCACTATGTTTTGTTTTACTGATGGACATTGCTTTTACATTAAATATAGGATAAGTGTGAGTGAATTAAAATTAGTTTGGTGGTGATTAGTACAAAATTGTCCCTTCCTGATAGAATATATATGCTCTGCGTTCCCCATTTGTGTGTCAGATAAGCATTATTAAGATGCCTAATACATATTCAATCACCAATATTAATTACTATTTACTTTTTCTTAATTGCCCAACCATCCAAGAGAATTGTGTTTCATCTTATGTCCATTGTGAACTATCACCTGTCCAATTTTTCACTTTATTGTTATTGATTAGAAAAGAATAATAATTATATTATTACACTTTTCAAATTGAGGAATTTTATTAACTTTAATTGATTGTATATCACATTAAATAAAAATGAATAAATAATAGTACTACAAATTTATCTGAGTCTAAGTTTTTCTATATTCTTATTTTTCTTATTAAAAAATGTTGATTCAGATTAATCAAGCACAAGTTGGTGGATTAAATGGATTGATCCATTTAATTTAAAAATAAATTAAATTTTATAAGGTTTTTGGTTAAATTATTAATAAATAAAAAAATTATCTCTAACTCTTAATCATAAAATATTTTTTTAAAATAAAATATAAGTTTTAAATCTTTATTCATTAATATTATAAAATACTAAAAAATAGCATAAAAATAAATTATATCTTATTAAAGTTATTTGTCTATTAATATTAAATAACCTATAATAAATTAATCACTTTTAGTATCTACTTTATTTTCATCTTTAATGAAAAAATTAAAATAGTGTTAGTTAACAGAGAATATTAAGACCAATTGTTCAAGATGAGAACTAATATAATTGTTCTTTATATACTTTGTCATATATTGCAACCACCACAATATCCAAAAGACGAAAATCCAAAAAAGAAGGAAAAGTTCAAATTTAATATTCTTTTAAAAATAAGACACTTATTTACTATATTGTATATTTATTTTCATCTAAAGATAATAATTATTTTTTATTAAATTTAGTGTGCTACGTGAATCACTCATATCATAAATAAATTATGTTTGAATTTATAAAAACTAGTATGCATTTCTATTTTTCTATCTAACCTAACTCAAACCTATGATAGATAGAATTAGTTCACCACTTTTAACCCACTTTTATATCTCTATATTTGGGGTTAAATTCTCAGCACTTATAATTATGGAAAAACAATATGGTATAAATTATATTGCATAATTTGATGTCTTCTCAATTTGTGTGCTTAAGATCAACTTAATGCAAGAGTGTCTCTCTTCATATTTTTTAGTTTAATGGTTTATTTTGTATATACAAGTTGAAAGGTAATTAGTAAATAAGTTATCTATGAGGTTCAGAAATATGTGTCTGTGTCGGACACACATATCAGATATTTTGTGTAACAGTAAAAAGTACAATAAAAAAATATTTATTAATTTTAAATAATTATAATATAATTTTTTAAAAAAAATACATTAATTTTTTAAAAACTCAAATTTTTTTATAAATTTTTATTATAATTATAAAAATAGGGAACAAATTCTTTTGAACCAGTTGTTGGAGATCCCACATCGACTAGATATTAGAGCCTTTCATTGTATATAAGTGGGTGCAATCCTCACCTCATTGAGCCGGTTTTATGGGGTTGAGTTAGACTTAAAGTCCACTTCATAACATGGTATCAGAGCCATTTCGAGCCTATCCTAGTGATGGTTTGTGTTGGGCCTATCGAGCCACCCGCTATCGGACCACCCATAATATATAGTCCCACGCACGAGTTGACAGTCTCGGCGTGAGGGGGGTGTGTTGGAGATCCCACATCGACTAGAGATTAGAGTCTTTCATTGTATATAAGTGGGTGCAATCCTCACCTCATTGAGCCGGTTTTATGGGGTTGAGTTAGGCTTAAAGTTCACTTCGTAATACCAGTTATGACTTTTTTCTATAAAAAAAATTAAAATATACTTGTGTCCATATCTTATATCTATAGGTATCTCCATGTTCGTGTCCATTAATGTCTATGCTTCGTAACAAGTGATAGCTAAAAAGTTATTTTTTTTAAATGATTTTTATTTAACTAAAGACTGTGTTTAGCTTCGTGTTTTTTAAAAAGGTTATTTTTTTGGTGCATTTTTTTTATAAGGTGTTTCTAACCGAAGAACAAAGTATTTTTTAAAATAAGTTTGCCTAAAACAAGTTAAAAATTACAATAAGTGATTATTTTATTAAAAAATATTTATTTCTAAAGAAAAACTAAACGAGCATATTCATGCAACAAACTGAATAAATTTGAGATGCGTGACATTCCACGTTCTCGGTATGTCCTTCCCAGATAAATGTTCTAAGTAATAAGCTCCACCAGCTGCCGTATTTGCTATGCGGAATGGTCCTTCCCAATTGCTAGAGAACTTGTCGCCTTCCTTTCGGGCGTTACTTCGCATTCGCCATACTAGGTCACCTTTGTGGAATAGTCTCGGTTTGATCTTGGAATTGTATCGTCTGGCTGCCTGGATTTTGCATGCTTCCTCTCGAATTCTACACTTGTCCCGAAGTTCGTTGATGAGATCTAGATCGACTGAGAGGCTTTCCTTGTTCAGGTTAAGATCAAGGGTTTGTTGGCGGAGAGAAGGTTCTCCAATTTCGACGGGGATCATGGCTTCAGTGCCATACGTTAGGCTGTACGACGTTTCTTGTGTAGTCGTCTGAGGGGTACAACGATATGTCTATAAGACTTCTAAGAGTTCCTCAGTCCAGTTACCCTTGGCTGGGCCGAGACGTTTCTTCAGCTCGTTCAGAATGATCTTATTTGCAGCTTCTGCTTGGCCGTTTGTTTGCGGATGTTCGACCGAACTGGCGATGTGTTTGATGTGGAGCTTCTCGTAAAATTCCACTAACGTCCGGTCAGTAAATTGCCGACCGTTGTCGGTGATGATAATCTGTGGAAGGCCGAAACGGCAAACAATATTTTTCCATACGAAATTCTGGACATTGCGAGCGGTGATTGCGGTCAAAGGCTCGGCTTCAATCCACTTGGTGAAGTAATCAATGTCGATCAGTAAGAATTTACATTGGCCTTTGCCGGGGGTGAAAGGGCCAATGATGTCCATACCTCATTGGACGAACGGCCAAGGTGATAGCATAAAATGAAGTTCCTTAGGTTTTTGGTGGGACAAAGTACCAAATTCTTGACATTTAAGGCATTTCTGGACGAAATCGGTGCAGTCGCCTTGGACGGTCGGCCAATAGTATCCGGCTCGGAGTACTTTGGCGGCCATTGTGCGTGCGCCTGAGTGAGTTCCACAAATACCTTCGTGCAGTTCCCGGACGACATAGGAAGCTTGATCAGGTGTCAAACATTTAAGGAGTGGTCTGGTATAACCACAGTGATAAAGATCGTCGCCGATTAAGACGAACCGGACAGTTTTCCGTTTCATGGTTTTTTCAGACCTGGGACTACATGTACCATTGAGCAGATAGTCTTTGATTGGGGTGATCCAAGTGGACTCTGAGTCAATCATTAGACATTCTTGTAGGTCGATGCTTGGCCGTGCAAGCGTGACATAGATTACCGACTGGTGTACGCCTTTACCTTTTCTGGTTGCCAACTGGGATAAGGCGTCCGCACGAGTGTTGTGGTCGCGTCGGACGTGTTGCAAGGATATTTCCGAGAATGTATTCATCAACTGTTTGACAAAGTGGTAGTACTGTTGCAGCAAGTTTTCCCGTACTTCGTATTCGTCATTGAGCTGGCCGATGACGAGTCTGGAATCACTTTTACAAATTAACCTAGTGACTTCCAGTTCTTGGGCTAAGTGTAAGCCAGCTATAAGGGCCTCGTACTCAGCTTGGTTGTTGGAAGTTCTGAATTCGAATTTCAAAGCTTGTTCAATAACAATCTCGTCGGGTCCTTCCAATACGACTCCAGCGCCGCACGACCGTTCATTGGAGGAGCCGTCGACGTGCAGAATCCAAGATGGATGTTCGTCCTTGGCCAGGAAAGCGGTGAGTTCGGCTGCGAAGTCGGCAAGGGCTTGCGACTTAATGGCCCCTCTTGGCTGGTACTGTATATGGAATTCTGATAATTCTATCGCCCAACCAATCATTCGTCCGGCTAAGTCTGGTTT
>Ga0123342_1002070_pt1 | contig 33641 bp, 14 predicted proteins | sample Turbeawhitnodule_FD_89960 | JGI IMG/M metagenome (GOLD analysis project Ga0123342, IMG submission 89960) | Root nodule microbial communities of legume samples collected from Mexico - Turtle bean Mexico white nodule | ecosystem: Host-associated > Plants > Roots > Nodule | place: Mexico: Nepantla... | reverse complement strand
CTTACTAAAATGGTTTTAGTCAATTGGTTACGTCGTAATGTTGTTTAGCTAAAGCTCATACCCCATAAAAAAAAGGTTTCGTAATATAAGAAAATTGTATATAAGATTATGGTAAGAAAAATGAAGATTTCTTATTATCTGTGTAATCACTCCATGTATAGGAAATATATAGTGTATGGAGACTTTTTCTCTCTAAATTACAAGTTAATTATGTAATGATTCACTAATCATAGGATTCTATGATTATCAAATTAATTGTATATAATTGCGTACAATAATTGTATATAATTTGATAATTATTATTTTCTTAATACGTAACACCACGATAGTCAGAGTTAGAAAACATGTCATTTTCATAAAGAAAATATGATGAGATTTGGGGATGATTGTTTTCGTTCTCCCTTAAAACAAAATGCATACATTTTAAAAAAATATTCAGAACAGAAAAACAAAGCTCGGAGATGAAGAACGCGCCATCAAACCAAAAAACTAAAAATCATTACAATGAGAGAAGAGTGTACCTGAGACTAATCAGAGACAGTGTTCCAAGAAATCCTTGAGCAGAAACCCGAGGCACGAACGTGCAAAACGCACCGCAGCTCTAACAATGAGAAATGGAGAAGATGAAAACCAAATTTGAAAAATCAAATAGGGGAAAATGAAAATGAATACCAAATATAACAAAAGCAAAGTGAGAAATTAACCTTCAATTCAGAGGGAAGAACGGAGAAGTTGAAGATGACTTTCTAGGGCAAAATCACAATGAGAAACGAAGCTTCAGAAGGAAGAACGGAGAGGTGGAAGATGATTTTCTAGGTTATTATAAAATAATCGAGTAATTATAATTTTGTTCACAGGTTAGTATAAAACATAAAAAGAAAAAAAAATTATGTAATGGAAATGTTTCTTACCTTACTAAAATGGTTTTAGTCAATTGGTTACGTCGTAATGTTGAGCTAAAGCTCATACTCCCATACAAAAAAGGTTTCGTAATATAAGAAAATTGTATATAAGATTATGGTAAAAAAAATGGAGATTTCTTATTATCTGTGTAATCACTCCATGTATAGGAAATATATAGTGTATGGAGACTTTCTCTCTCTAAATTACAAGTTAATTATGTAATGATTCACTAGGATTCTATGATTATCAAATTAATTGTGTATAATTGCGTACAATAATTGTATATAATTTGATAATTATTATTTTCTTAATACGTAACACGATGGTCGGAGGTAGAAAACATGTCATTTTCATAAAAGAAATATGAAGAGATTTGGGAATGATTGTTTTCGTTAGTAAAATGATAATTAATATAATTGTATATAATTTTTAATGTAATAGATTTAAAAATAAATAAATATATATATATAATAAAAGATAAGTTTTGAATTGAATGATATGAAAAAATATGAGTTGTGAAGGTATCATTATCCTTTTCTTTATTAACTACTTTCACTTCCACATATAGATAGCTACTAGTATATAAAACTTAAAGCTTTCATGTCTCTCTCATTAGGCTTTAAAAAGTTTACATCAACCATCTAATTTAATAAGCTCAAACACATGGTTAAAGACGACATAACATATATACATACACTTTATCCAGATCAAACATGTGATCAACTTATTACTTTATCCATTTGAAACATGTGCTTCAGCTTATTCTAAGAAGATCACCAGTTGTTTTCTCTTGTATATAATATGTTCATATACTACTATGGACCAAAATCGATATCAATATAATTATTCATCATATATTTTTTACACTTAGTAATTAATGTTTATAATAATTTTTATATTTAAATATTTTATAAATTATAATAAAATTAATATATTGTACATGAAGTTATACTTTTACTTATTAGACTAAAAATATCAGCGTTATAGTCCTACACTAATATTTTTTCAATTAATCATGAAATTCTATCATTATAAAATTAATTACGTACAATAATTGCGTATAATTTGATAATTATTATTTTCTTAATACTCCTCTCAAATTGGTAGTTAAAGATCATAAACCCCTAACTTGTGTCAAGAGATGCATCATGCATATTTCTCTCAGTTCTAACTGTATTCTCCATTTCTTCTTCTATCTTTACAAATGAAAATTGTTTCTTTAGTAAGATGGTCCTACAGAGGTGAAAGAAGGTAGAAGTTAAGACATAACGTTGGTCTAATCATCCTGAACTGTAGTTTCTCCACACGATTAGAGCTTTGGACAATACAGTATGTTACAAGCTCTTCTATTTGTCAAAGTTTAAATTTCATCCCACGCACGTAAAAAATGCAAAACAAATTTCCCAATTGAGAACTTCATAATACTTTCCTTATAATCTAAACAACAAGTAAAAAATAATCAAGCAAGTAATTATAGTTTTGTTCACATGTTAGTATAAAACATAAAAAGAAAAAAAAATTACGCAATGGAAATGCTTCTTACCTCACTAAAATGGTTTTAGTCAATTGGTTACATCGTAGTGTTGAGCTAAAGCTCGTACTCTCATACAAAAAGGTTTCGTAATATAAGAAAATTGTATATAAAATTATGGTAAGAAAAATTGAGATTTCTTATTCTATGTGTAATCACTCAATGTATAGAAACTATATAGTGTATGGAGACATTCTCTCACTAAATTACAAGTTAATTATGTAATGATCCACAAATCATAAGATTATATGATTATCAAATTAATTGCGTATAATAACGTACAATAATTGCGTATAATAATTGTATATAATTTGATAATTATTATTTTCTTAATACGTAACACGGTGGTCGGAGTTAGAAAACATGTCATTTTCATAAAGAAAATATGAAGAGATTTGGGGATGATTGTTTTCGTTCTCCCTTTGTTTTCGTTAATAAAATGATAATATAATTGTATATAATTTTTAACGCAATAGATTTAAAAATAAATATATATAATAAAAGATAAGTTTTGAATTGAATGATATGAAAAAATGTGAAGGTATCATTATTCTTTTCTTTATTAACTACTTTCACTTCCACGTATAGATAACCACTAGTATATAAAGCTCAAAGCTTTCATGTCTCTCTCATTACGCTTCAAAAAGTTTACATCAATCATCTAATTTAATAAGCTCAAACACATGGTTAAATACGACATAACATATATACATACACTTTATCCAAATCAAACATGTGCTTCAACTTATTACTTTATCCATATGAAACATGTGCTTCAGCTTATTCTAAGAGAAGATCACCAGTTGTTTTCTCTTGTATGATGAATCAGAAAGGAGTAAATCATATAAGAGAAATGCAATGCAATATTATTCAATCTCATTGTCTATTATCGAGATTTTAGTGTTTATGTATAAACATAGTTAGAGAATGGAAAAGCAATGTATGCATGTAACCATGCATATGAATGAGACTACATCTTATGGTTAACACCTCGTTAAACTTATGGTTGGATTAACTAGGAGTAGGTGGTCATGGATTGAATTTTTCAAAATTTAATTTAGATCCAATAAAATGGATTGGATTTAAAATTCATATCTATTTTAACTAGATCAAAATTATTTGGATTTTTCAAATCCATTTAAAATAGATTAAATCCACTTTGTCAATTAGATTAAATTCACTTTATCGATTAAATTAAATCTATCTTGATTTGGGTCCTGGTCGACTCAGCTCGACATGGGTTTGAGCCCACTCGACTCGACATGGACTTTGACCCACTCAACTCGACAAGGGCCCGAATCAACTCGTCTCGACCCAAGCCTAGGTCGACTTGGCTCTACATGGGCCTAGTGTCGACTCAACCTTGGCCAAGACGACTCAACTTGACATGGGCACGAGCCATCTCGACTCAACATCAGTCAGCACTCGCATGACTTGACATGGGCCTGGGCCGACTCAGATCGACATAGCCCTAGGTCGTCTCGGCTTGACATATGTCGGACCGACTCAGCTCGACTTCGCTTGACATGGGTCCGGGCCGACTCGACTCGACATCGACCTGGGTCGACTCGGATCAACTTTGCTCGACTTGGGTCTGAATTGACTCGAACCAACCAGGGCCCAGACCAAGTCAAAATCCAACCCAAATTTTATTTTGGATAATCCAAATATGTATCCAATCTATATCTAATCTATATCCAATTAAATGGATTGGACTTAAAATCCAAAAATATGGATTTGGATTTGGATTTGGATTTGAGATAAATCCATTTAAATTGATTAAAAATAATATGAATTTGGATAATTATGAATTGTGAATTGGATTTGGAAAAAGTGTTTTGTTTTGGAATACATTATATGATTTTCACTGAGTATAGAGATAGCAAAGCAGGGCAGACCATACAGGCCGACCCGCTAGTAAAAAACGCAAGACATGCTCAATTTTTCAACCCACTGACCCGCTCTAGCCTGTCCTGCATAAATCCATTCATTTCATATTCTTCTTTCATTCTAACGTCACTGCACACTTTAGGTTTTCTTCCTTCATCTCATTCTGCTGTTGCAAGTTCAACCCACACACACGCACGGTCGCTGACGCCGCTTTGCCTGCAATGTAGGCACACAAATGTATGATCACGAGACAAGCCTCCTTTGTCGTGACGCACCGCTGTCGCGCCACTCTGTCGCGAAAAAAGATTAAGCATTATGTGATGAATGCAGACTGGCCTACAAACCCATGGGTTGACCCTTATGCGGAACGAAACAAAGAATCCAACCTACGTTAATTAAGCGGGACGGGGCAACCTGACCTGCATTTTATGGGCCAAGTGCGGGGCAGACCTATGCAGAGTGGGCCTATGCGGAGCGGACTGACCCGCTTTGCCATCCCTAACTGAGTATGTTAGACACAATATTATTTATTAAGTTAAGAAATTGTTTTATGGTACATAACTATTTTAAAAAAAGTGTATAATTTTAAAAGTTATTTATAAAATGAAATTGAACTAGGATAATCCAACCTACAATTTGAATCCGCTTTTTAGGGTACTCTCATTAAAAAAAACACCAAACACTCTTATAGAAATATATTCTATTCTCATCTCTATTTCTTCTCTATATTATTCTTTATATAGAACAATGAAAATATTATGATTTTTAGTTATATGATATCTGAAATAAAATAATATAGGAATAATATTTGGTTTTGAGAGATATTAAACTAAATATAATATAATAACACTAATATCCATAAGAGACTATAATTCTCTTTAGCTTTTATTAATTATCATTCCAAAGTATAAAAAATAGAAAAATTTCTTTTCAAGATTGACTTAAGAAAATAAAATTTTTAAATAATTCACATTTTTTATAGTTAAGAGAAACCAGAGTTTCTTTATGAATTTATCAATATTTTTAAATATTACAAACCAAATTCATAATATATATATATATATATATATATATATATATATATATATATATACGTTGATACACTTTATCCGAATAATAAAACTAAAATCACTTATTTATTTTTCTTTTAATTGTTCAACAATTAAGCATTAATATATAAGTTAAATCCTTTTGGACAGTATGTTTATACCAAGTCTCAATGCTAATTTTATTGAATTAAAATGGATTATTATGATCCGTTTTTTGTAATATTTGTTAAAAAATACTAGTTATATATATATTGAATATTTAAATAAATAAGAATTTACCATCGTAAATTAAAATGAATAATTATTAAGTATTGAAATTTGATATAAGTATTTAGATTTATATGATCTTAACTATTTTTTTTATATATAGTGATAGTAATATGTGATATTTTAATACTAAAATTATTAAAGTTTAATTTTCTACTAAATCAATTAGAACTTTTTAATAATATGAGTGAATCAAGGTTTTTGTAAGGAGGAAAAATAATATTTATTTTTGAGAAGGAGAGTACATGGTAGTTAATACAAGAATCTTGCCACCCTCCTTCTGGGAAATCATGATGGTAGCCGTTACAATCACGCAAACACACCTTTCCTATTTTGCCCCTACTGACTATTAAAAACGACCTTCTTCCTCCTTCGTCAGCTTCACTTCTCTCTTTTTCTTTCTAAAAAAAAAAGAATAAAAAAAAAATTCACCTCCGTTTCGTTTCTCTTCCTTCTCCCAACTCTATAAATATCACACAACCATCACAATTCCCCTGGTGAATTCTTCTGTTTATTGTTCTCTCGTTCTGTTTTTCATTCTCCCTCGCGAAAGGTACGACCTAACTCGAATCTCGTTTTGAATTTTCTATTCGCCTCCTTACCTTTCGTTCTCTCGAGATCTATTTGAATCTCGCCGAGATCTGTCCGTGCGGATCTCCGATCTGCGCCTCTTCTCACTTCAGTAATTTCTCGAGTCTCTCCACTCGCGCGCTCGCGCATTGTCCGATTCCGTTACCGAATCCGAGCGTTTTGTTGAAATGGAACGAAAATTCATCTGAATTGTAATCGATTCGGCGTCTCGTGATCTTATTTTCAGTTTTCTGATGTTCATTTTGTTGTTGATGTAATGGCTAGGCTAGTTGTTTAGTTAGCTTCTGAGATGTGGTTTTGGCTTGTTTTAGTTAGATCTAAATTTTGATGCCGGTTACGCTGCATGAAATTGAGTGATAGGCTTAACGTAAATTTGAAGGATTGATCTGTTGAGTGTGAGTTTGGTTGAACAGATAAATTATTTAAGGATGTGAGGATTTAGAGTATCATATGTAAATGCATTATAAGATCAATTCACTCTTATATGTTTTAATTCAAGCAGAAGTATCCTACAATTTTATGGATCAGATATGTTTTTAAAGTTTTCTATTAACTATCGAGTATGATTCAGACATAATACAAAATTATTAAACTATACTAAATTATAATTATATGTTAACTGTTTTATGTATATTATATATTATTCTAAAATCATTCTATTTCTAACGGTTTTCTTAATCGTTGAACAAGTTACAACAAAGTACACATTAGGAAAAAGTTTATTTTTACACGAGATTAGCAAAATTAAATTATGTCAATTATTCTTTTTAAACTGTGCTTGAATTAGTAGATGATATCTACTGAAAAGCAATTATGTTAATGACTAATGATACTAAATGGATACCTGTATTGTAAGACACGTTTTTTTTTTGTGTGACTTAGATCACTTCTATTTGACTCATTTGTACTTGACATTTTTTTATAGATAAACACATCTAGGTGCTACTAATGGGAAGTGTTGAATCTGCAAAAAAGGTATTCATGGATTCACTTCTAGAATTTGTTTTGTATTTTATCTTGTTATTTTTTAAATCATATTAAAGTACATTTGTGAAGGTTTGAATATTGAAAATGTTTTTCCTTGATTGTGAAATGTTGGTACTATATCCAGCAAAACATAGTTTTCTTTTTGTTCTATAAAACCAATATAAGCTTTAAGCTTAGTTTTATAGCCTTTTGTTCTGTTGCTGATTTTTTTTAATGAAGTGTATATTTAGACTATTTTTAATGATTCATTGTAGGATGCAAATGGAGGCCTCCTAGAGAAAAATCCTACAGTTGTTTTTGTGTTAGGTAAGCTGTTATCGATTTCATTCAAGTTAAGCATCTCCATAGTACATTCCCTCTAAAAGAACTTTTCAATAAAATTCTGGTGCATGGACTTTGTTTCAAATTGTTGAAGATGACCCTTGACCCTTGCTTAGTAATTTCATGTTATATATCTTCCCTGTGTTCCACTCATTAGTAAGAGTTTGGTCTTTTGAAAAGATAAAGTTGTGAATTTCATGTTATATTTCTTCCCTGTGTTCCACTAATTAGTACGAGTTTGGTCTTTTGAAAAGATAATGTTGTGAATATCTACGGAAAAGGTTTTTTTAATCCCTTGAAATTCTTTTCTTTCTTGTTTTAGTTTACTTGCACGAGTTATAAAGCAAATCCTGATCTGCAGGTTTAATTGTTTTTTAGTTTCTCAGCTGACATTATTATTTTTTTGTTAAGGAAAATTTGAAAGAAATAACATACAAATATTGATCTGATAATGGTATAGGTGGCCCAGGCAGTGGAAAGGGTACGCAATGTGCAAATATTGTTGAAAATTTTCGGTTTACTCACCTCAGTGCTGGGGATCTTCTGCGTGCAGAAATCAAATCTGGTTCTGAGAATGGGTGGGTACACGTTATATTCTTTATGTTAATATATATATATATATATATATATATATATATATATATATATTGTTGGGCTTAAATGGTCTATATCATTTACCATTAACTGCTCGTTCATTTCATTTGTTTGGCAGTACAATGATTCAGAATATGATTAAAGAAGGGAAAATTGTTCCCTCTGAGGTAACAATTAAGCTCTTACAAAAAGCAATGCAGGAAAATGGCAATGACAAATTTCTTATTGATGGTTTTCCCCGCAATGAGGAAAACCGTGCAGCATTTGAGAAAGTGGTAATTGAGATACTAAAATTATAAAGAAATAAAAATTTAACTATTCCGATATTGATAATGGTGTACTAACTTTGATTTCCAAAATGCATTATGGCTTTGCAGACAGGAATAGAGCCAGCTTTTGTCCTATATTTTGATTGCCCTGAGGAAGAGATGGAGAGGCGACTTCTTAGTAGGAACCAGGTTGAGGTTTATTTTTGTTTTGTTTTAATTATTTGTATTTCCTTGTGCTAGTCATTACTGAAGACCATTTCTTAATTATAAAGGGTCGAGATGATGACAATATTGAAACGATAAGGAAGAGGTTTAAGGTTTTCTTGGAGTCTAGTCTTCCCGTGATTAATTATTATGATGCAAAGGGAAAAGTTCGCAAGGTAATTTATAGTTGTGCTTCTACCATAGTTTCATAAAGTTTCTTGGTTTCTTTGGTAGGGACATCACACAAATTTTTATCACACAATTTTTTCTTTCGTAGATTGATGCTGCAAGACCTGTTGAAGAGGTATTTGAGACAGTCAAAGGAATCTTTGCTCCCAAGACTGAGAAGGTAAATCACTATGTTCATCTTATGTCAAGACTTTATATGTATAAGTTCCGTTTTGTATCAAAGACAAAATTTGGGAATCATTGTCTTCCCTAATGTATATGTCTCTTGATAATATAGTATGTTGTATACTATAATTTCGCTACTGATAGACTCCTGTCTTGCATGAATATTTTAAGAAGTTTAATTTTATATACATTATTATGATGTTAATTCTATATTGCAAATGTTGTAAAACTATAAATATTTAAATAATACTTTGATTGCCCTGTTTTTTCATTATCAATTTTATTTGTTTTAGTATAAATTAATGATAGGGTTGATATATTTTTTTCCGAATAAATAAAGAAATAGACAACATGAATGAAAATATTATCTAAAGATGTGTGCCTTTCAAATAGACATATTAACATAATTCTCAATTGGACACAAATATGAATTCGGTAAGCTATGCTTTCTGGGCCTTCATGAAAACTTTTAAGAACCAGTTGCTGGCTCTCACATATGCTTTTAATATAAATACAAGACAAAAAAAAATTATTAACTATGTAGAACATTCTTTAATGGCAAATTACTATTGTACGTTTCAGAAACATGAAGCCTTAATCATCAAACATTCTTAAACCCTCAAGGCAGATAAACTTTTTTTATTAGACTACTCTAGGAATCAACTATTGTAACAATTATATGAAGCCTAGTCTCTGCACATTTAAGTATCGAGAATAGCAAAGTTGCGACCGTTAGATGCTTGTAGTAGATGTTAACTTTCCTACCTGACTACTTACTGGTTTCATAAAGAAAGGATACTTGAGAAGAAAAGCTTTTGAAACTTAAATTGCAACCTCAATTAAGACAAGTACAAATAAAAATGTACATTGCATGTGATCCTTCTATTTTTCACTTGTTAGACGAGTGAGAAGTTCAAAGAGTAACTCTAAATTATAAATGGTCAACTTTTCACTAGAGACAAATGATTATTATTTTTTTCATGAAAAGTAACATGCTATTTGAACTGCAATATTTTCTGGGAGTTGATGTTCATCTGTGTTATTTGCAGGCTGAATGAGCATGTTAACCTTGAGTCCATGGTGGAAATTTGGAGGTAAATGTTTCATCATGAATGATATATAAGCATTTTTTTTATTGATGCATTGTACTGTACCATATTTGTCTTCATGACATGATCACGAATCTAACGTGTGGAAGTAATCAAATTCACTCAGTAGATTGAAGTTTAGAAGTTTTTTTTTTTCTTTTTTTTGTTTAGCATTTTAAAACTGATTGCATGTTATATCATTCTTCCAAGTGGTAACGAATCAATTCTTGTTGGATTTGCTTTTCGGATACACGATCAACCATCTTTTGTAATGCTTTTTTAAATATTCTTCATGTCGTGTGGTTAATGATGAAAAGTCAAGAATATTCTCATTGGAATCATCCAAGTTGTAGCCTGTAATTTTGGCATATTATTGGATGGATCAGTTTCCGCTTGTTTGGTTTTTCTTTTGTTACCTCTCTTTCCATTCCTATTAAACTTAGAATTTTTTACTCAAAAAATCTTTAAATTCATACTCGATAACAACAACCTTTTTGTGGAAGTGATGATATTGCAGAAACTTTTTTCAATTAACGCATCTGCACAAAATTAATGGTATTAGATATTTAAGAGTAACCAAAAGGATCTGTTTTTGATATTTTATTCGTTTCATACGTTGAATAAGTTTTTCCATATTTGCATCCTTTATTCCCCAATGAATAGCATATGGATATGATTTATCATTATTACATGTGAATAGATGCTGATTTATTGTGTATCTTGTTATTTTCCAGGTCATATGAGTATTGGTTGCTTGATCTGTTGTCTCACATTTTGTTATTAATTAAAATAGAAAATTGTAGTTTATACCTGAGGGTTTTACCTCTGTTATTATTCTATTGTTATAATAGCTTGTTGTCATTCATTGAATTTGCAATAAAGAATTGTATGGGATTATTTCTGCCAATAGAATGTGTACTCTTTATATATATTTTTCTATCACTGGCAAATACAACACACTAAAATTACATTCTCCAAGATGAAACCTCAAGAGCATCTGCTAATACACCTGCTTGCATGCACAGAATCTTTAAAGTCAATAACTTAAAATGCCATTTAATATTTCAAGTGACTTTTTTTCTTTAAAAGCAAAATTTTCATCTACATCAAGTTTATGATGATTTAAGACTATTACTACCAACTTTTAATTTTAATTGAAATCTAAATTTTCTAAGTATTCTTACAAAATCTCCTACGAAATCGAACTATATTTCTTCACCCAAAAACTTTAGGTTTTCGCGGACAATTTTTTTTAAGGATAATTTATTTTTTAGAAGGATTTAAATATTCTTTAAATATAGAAATTAAAATTTAAGAAATGTGTAAGTATATTAATCATTTAAAAATGTATAATATTTTTTTTAAGTAAGGAATCATTTATTTAGTTTTGTATATCTATGTTTCCCATCCCTCGTCCTATGTTGAAATTATAATTTTAAATATTTATCAACCTTTTATATAATAAATGAATTTTAATTTTTAAATGTCATTAGTCTATATTAAAATATCTATTAAAACCCGCACTTCTATATCCTGACACTCCATAGGTCAGATAAAAGACTATTTTATCCTTAAAAATTATTCTGAATTTTATAATTATTTTTTATTTATTTATTTAGACATCTCAAATTTTATAATTTATATCGTATAATTCCGAAGATATTTATATTCCAGATTATGCTGTAATTCTGAAATATCTCAGATTCTATAATTTGATTTTTTTTTTTTAATTATTTATTCCAGAAAGAAAACATATTAATTAAATAAAAACATATTAATAGAATAATAGGTATTTTTGGTATTTTAAAAAATATAGGGTGTTATAAGAAGTTATGAAGGTGTAGGAAGAAACATTTTAGATGGAATTAGGAAATGTTAGTCAGCCTCCCAGTCCAGCCGTACCATTTTAGTTTTAGACAATTACTTCCTACATTTTATCAAATTTGAACTTACATCTTATTTTTATAAAATAATACATTTCGTACCCTTTCAAAAAAAATTTCTCAAACGTATTTTTTGCATTCAAGAATTATTTTTTCAGAATGTACTTTTGATTTTTGTATTCTATTCTGGGTTTTAATTTCCTGAACACAATGTTTTTCTATAATACAATTTTTTTCCAATTCTAGATTTTTATTTCCAGAGTGAAGGGTATTTTTGAAAATTTAAAAATGGTTAGGGTGGAGGTTCAAAAGGGTTGGGTTTGGGTGTAGGAAGAATTTGCCTTACTTTCATGAATTATAGAAAAAAACATTTCCTTTTTTGTAAGTTATGAAGAGGGATGCTTTTAATTTTCCAAGAATAAATACATAAATAAATAAAATCATGCCAGTATGTAAAAGATTATCATTGACTTTAATTTAATGAAATTTTAAAATGTCATAATAGCATCATATATTTTTTTATATTAATTCATTGTTATTTGATATTATATTTTATAACTAATTAAATTAATTTTACACAAATTATATTTTTCATGTTGAAACCAAAATATAATTAATAATTAACATATAGACTATTTAAAATAAATATGTAAATTAAAATTCTAAATAATGAGATAACATCATATTACTTGTTAAGTTACTCCAATCCGATAAAATCCGACAACAACATGATTTTTTTAATTATAATGGACTGAATCTATTTTAATTTACTGAAAATTTAATTAAAAATAAAATATATTTAATACAATTTCATTTCATCCATTAACAATTTTCATGAATAAATATTTAATTCATCCAAAAATATATTTTTTAAAAGAATTAAAATCAACATTGTAAATCAAATTTAAATATTAATTCTTTTTAAAACTATAAATTTTAAAAAATATTATTTGGATAAGTTTGGATTAATATGAGATATATTAAAATTTGCAAAAAAAATTCATAGATCATTAATCATCCACAAAAATTAAATATATGTATTTGATTTTTTTAATACATTTTTTTGGGATGGATGGGATAGATGAAAAATAAATAGACTGTTATTTTTATAAAAAAAAGGTAAGAATTTGAATTTTTTATTTAAATAAAATTCAAAAATTATAAAAAGGTAGAATAAAATTTCTTATTCACTCGAAAGTAAATATAATTTGAATTGACGTTCATTAATACTTATTGCTTTTAAAACTTTGATTTATCAACGAATTGAGAAGATTTATCATTAATAAGTATTAATTATAGAAAAATTATAACATCATCTTTACTTAAAATTATGATTTTTTATTTTCCTATACTTAAATTTTTTATTTTTTAAAATTTTTAACTTAATCTTTATTTTAATTTCTAATTTTCATGAAAAGTCATTAGTTGTTTCTAAGTCAGAAGATAATATTGGCCAGTTTCTTTTCCTTTAGTACATAGCTTTTACCTTACATATGAACAAATAATATGTAATAATTAATCTCTAACTTTACTCTGATGAAAACTTCAAATAATAATAAATGTGACGATGGGGTTAAAAGAGAGAAAAAGATAGAAAAGGTTAAAAGACACGTCTCACGTTAAATACGAAGCGAAAAATGCGGACACAGTGAAGTCTCCTTTATCACGAAGTTGTAATTCGGGACCAGACTCTCAAATTTTCAAAAGTATTGGTTGTTCACAAATTCAACCAATTTTTTTGGCAGACATCTTTCACGGAAAGTAAACATAACGTGAATACAATTTAAGTTTGTGTTTGGATTAGGGAGAGTATTTGACGGAATAGATTTTGAATGATTTGAGAGGAAAGTAAAGTTATTTGGACTAGAGTATATTAGAGTGAATTTGCGAGAAAAGTTTATTGAAGTTTGTGAGTGATATGATGATTGTAAAAATATTTATATTTCTATAATGTGTAAAATGTAAGTTTACAAATTTACCCTTTATTTAAAAAATATTGAAATAATAAAATATAAGATATTTTTTATAAATTTTAGTTAATTAAAATTTTATAAATATATAAAAAAATATTTTCATAAAATCAAGTCAAATAAAAAATAAAAATTAATTTTAATTATTATTAAGTATGTAATTTATATTTATTATTATTATTATTATTTTAGTTATTATTATTATTTATAATTTTATTACTTTTTAGTATATAGTATTCCTATTTTAAGTTTTAAATATATTATTAATATTTCATAATTTTTACATGTGTATAAAATAATAGTTAAGGATAGTTTTAACTTTTCAATGTTATTTAAATTTTGTAATGTTTCATCGCTTTTCTTCTCTTGACACAGAAAATGATTTTTGGCATTCTTCCACAAGTCATCTCTTTTCAGTCCGTTCAAATCAGTGGAAACAAATAAGACATTTCTACGCTTTCCAATCTAAGTAAATAGTCAGATACAAACTGACCCTAAGTAACATTATAACTCTTAATATTATTATTTTTATATTTTTTATATTATTTAATTATAAATTTATTTTTTATTATATATATTTATATCTAAATCAATCAAATCAAAAATTTAATACAACTGTGTGAAGTATATTTTTTTTAAGAGCTCTATACTGATACCTAATTATCAGCTTTGTTAATAGTCCTTTCTATTGGTTCTGAATGATAGACTATTTCTTCCTACAACTCCGTAACTTCTCTTTGCATTTTCAGGTAAGATCAAAAGACTATTTTGTATCTTACAATCTGAAAATAATTTTTATTTTTTATTTATATCTTTTAAATAGTATAATTAAAAGGTATTCCTAATCCAGAAATACCTAATATATTCTACAATTTGAAATATTTTTCTTTAGAAAAATAAATTATGAATTATAGACTATGGAAAGTATTTTTAGATCTGAAAATACTTTCTAGATTTTATAATCTAAAAATATCTTCTAGATTTCATAATCTAAAAATACCTTATGGATTTCATAATTTAAAATGTATTTTTTAAATAAATTCATTATGGATTATAGAATAGAAAAGGTATTTTCAATCCATAAATACCTTCTGATTCTATAATCAGAAGTTTTTCCGAATCATCCATTTCAAAATAAAAAACATCAATAAAATAATTTTTGTTTTAATATTTTAAGAACTATGTGGTGCCACAAGAAATTATGCAAGTGCAGAAACAAACAACCTGAAAGGATAATATAGTTAGGAACTATCTAATCCCAGCTTAGACAAAGTAGAGTTGGAATTGTGGGGTCAAATATGAAACGATTGAATTATGTATTCCTATTTACGTTGGAATGACATATTTTTACCTCATTTTAGTGTAGAAATATAATATGTTTACGATATCTCAACTACTAGCTATACAATCTATACGATACCTCATTTTAGAGTTTGGCATTTTTGCTTGCAATTAGAAAGAAATACCGGATGACTTAAGATATTGCTTCACCTTTTTTGAATCAATCCTCTTACTTTTAGGTTTTGTTTAGATGGAGGTGAGAGTAGAAAAGGAAAGAAATGAGGAAAAAGTAAGATTATTTGAATGTAAGGAAAGTGAGTGAATTTAAGAGAAAAAAAATGACATAAAAAATTATAGTGGATTTAATTGATATGACGGAAAAAAATTAAAATTTAAAAATATAATGAAGATGACTAATATGTCCTTGGGATATTTCTTTTATAATATGTATAAATTGTATTTGAATGGTGAATATTTAAACTTTAGAATGAACTAAAAAATATATTTTGAGTATGAAAAGAAATTGTTTTTTTTTAATTTTTTTAACATAATTATAATCTCAATTTGAAAATATGTCATGTATAAATATATTGACTTATATATTTATGTTTTTAAATATATTGTTAAGTATAAATGGAAAATTTTGTAGAATTAATTTAAAAGAAAGTGGATGATTATTCATAATATTTCAAAAGTTGTTTTTAATTTGAGGTAAATTAACTAAATTCTTTTTCTCATTGGATACCTTGCACGCTTACAAATTAGACTACATTTCATGTATTAAGTGCTCCATCAAATTAAGGTTTTTAGGACTTAATAGTAACGCTTACAAATTGGACCGCATTTTCCATTTTAAGTACTCCATCAAATTAAGGTTTTTAAGATTTAATAATAACATCACACAACATGGGTCAAATATTGCTCTGAACCAAAATGAGACATAATTGATTAGGTCTCCTCATATAAAACTTTCCAACTCCACCCTCCAATTTGTCTATTTTCCTCACATGTGAAAGGGGGCGCACCTTCCCCTCCTCCTCGTCTTTCTCTCCATACAATTCCATACAAATCAACTATTTCAAATATAAACAGTACATCAAGTGTTTCCACTCACAAATCATTTTCAAGAGAACATTACTTGATCCAAACATAAAGTTATAAACTCTAAACCGTCTTACCAATTCACTCATACTTTATGTAAGCAATTGTCAAACACAATTATAGACTCTAGACAATATTACCAATTCACTTAGACTTTATGTAAGCAATTGTCATATACAATGTCAATTTTATTGAGGTGACGCCAAAAATCTCAAATAATGAAAAGCAATATCAATTGACTTTATGCATTGTCAATCATAAAATACAATTTCATACAAATCAACTATTTCAAATATAAACAGTAGATCAAGTGTTTTCACTCACAAATCATTTTTAAGAGGACATTACTTGATCCAAACATAAATTTATAAACTACTACATTTAAAGCACCTACTACATTTTTAAAACTAAATTCTAAAATTTAATGTTTACAATGTGCTAGTACATTTTAATATTATATTCCAACAAAACACAACCATAAAAATAAGAGGGAAAATATATCTATGACATTATATTTCATCAACATTCACTTAACAACTGTTTTTTTATAATAAAATATTATATTAAAATAATAAAAATAAATATAAATAATATAGAGTTGTAATTTAAACGTGAGAAAGATCATAATGTCAAACTATCATCACCCAAATAATAGTGTAGATAGAGATGCTCACGACTCCCCTCAGAAAAAGAATAACGGTCACACACTAAACAACAAAAACGAAAGAAATAAACAATTATAAGATTAACCATCGCACTAAACAAGAACGAAAGGAACAAACAATTACAGGAGTAAGGGAACAAGAGGAACAACAATTACATATCATTTAGGGATTCGTGTGTGCACAAGAGAATGAGATTGGGACAATTGAAACCGATGGGAGTGGTTTAGAAAAAACCTACAACAGAAAGGTGTACACATAAAAGGGAATGAGTGCAAATACAGGGTCCCATCTCAAATGAACCAGGTTGTAAACCCCGAATTAAAAGTCTGCATGAGAATCCGTAGGACCAAATTGCCATTCATAATAAAAAATTATTCAAATTAAAAAAAATGTAATTTTAACTTTTAATAAAAGAATATAGTACGTGGTCTCTCCTCATGTACAACCTCCTGGGACAAGAAACAACAATTAGCTCCATCACTATCCTACGATCAGCAAAGAAATATAAAATGGCTTATTTTGTTTTTAATGTCAATGAATATACAAAAGCCAGAAGAAAAAAATAATATAGACTCTAAAAATAAAAATGATATCTTGGTGTAGTCAGCCTAAGGCACTGAAAAGGTCCAATGGCAACCGAGTTCAACGTGACCAGGAAACAGAATCAATTTCATCCCTTGCTGCTTTATATAGTTCAAGCCTTTTGGCACATTGTTGCCTCCTCTCCATCAAGGCAGGGTCTTCATCTAACAACTGGGATAGCTGTTTAGCCTGCACCAACATTAATAGCAGATCAAACCTTGTGAATATATTTGAAATAAAAATGACTACAGAACTTATAGTTTTGTCGTATAAAAATTAAAACTTAAAATGGAAACAAGAGATCAAATGATTAGTGTAACAAATTAAAAATTACACAGAATAATCACTTGGATATCACTTTAGAAGCATATCTGAAGCAAACCAAAATTCTTCCATGATTGTATAATATTCGTTATCAGAAAAAGAGAGAAATTAAAGTTAAAGCCCGTATTACCTCTTTCTTCCCTATTACTGTGTAGAAATGGTTTAGCAATGATAGTTTTGCTTCTCTGACTTGACAAAAAACCACAGCCTTTGGGATAGTGTTCCTGAGAGTGTCTGACACCATACCAATATAGGAAGATACATTTGATCCAATCCTCCTGTAATGCCCTTCTCCATATCGATCCTCATTTGGGGTAGTAGCTGGATTAGCTGGATTTCCGGCTTTCTCCATTTCTTGAGGAAGTCTCCGGAAGAACTCCACAGTGAGATACGAAGCTTCCATGTCGACAAGTCGAATAACTGTCTTCTTACTCTCTTCACGGAACCTCTCTAAAGCTTCACTTGTAGCAGCAGCAAGTTCGGCTTGAAGAGTTGGGAAACGTCTCAGTTCCTACTCAATCACAAATTCATAGTCTATTTTAGGAACCTTAAGAACAAAGATACTATAAAATAAAGGACATAACGAAGACACAGTTGCTTTTGATGTACTCCTATCAATAATGAAGTTTTACCTACTGTAGATCTGTGTCTAAAGTTATGTCCTGAAATAAATCCCCAAAATTTACCTGAGTTTCAGCTATTGCTTTCCTCACAAGTTCTTTCAAGACAAAGTGAACCTACATTGAAATCAAAGAAATCCCGCTTTAACTTCTGTGTAGGCTTTAATTAAAAAAGAAGAAAGAGTACAACCAGGTATTCTTACTGCATCAACTGAAGCTTCAGCTGGGCCTCTAAAGTAGCTGAGAGCTCCCTCGATCAGGCGCCGGTAACCTAGCTCTGGGGCAATTAAGTGAGGCTGGTAACCATCTGCCTCTGATACCACTTTCCTTACATTTTGAAGAGATAGGTGACGGTCAAATGGAAGCTTCCTTAATGCAGCAGGAAGCTGATTGTCAAAGACATTATAGATTTTATCTCCACCCGCTCGCCTATGACAATAAACAAAAGGGTTATGTAACCAAAGATACCTGTTAACTTGTAGATCAGAAAGAAAGATTATTCATGACTATCATTCCAAATTGCTATACCATATTCAGGTGGTACATTAAATCAGTATACAGTGTTTTTTTGTCTAAAAAGAACAAGAACCAAAAACAAAACCAGATTTTAAGTAGGATTTAGCTAGCTGTAAACAAAAAGAGAATTACTTAGATATCAAATCTAACTTGTCTTAGTTTTAATTTTTTCCATAAGAGATACCAATTTTGCTTTATTCCGTGTTTAGATTGTTTTTCTTTTTCTTACATGTTTTTGGTTTGTTCTCCCATGTTTTGTATTCTTTTCTCTTTTATGTTATATTTCATGTCATCGATGATTGGTGAATTTTGAGATATTAGCCTAACTGAGATGTCAAAATGTATAATGATTCCTAACATAAGTTTTATAAAAAAAATTAATTCATGAGGATGATAATGGGGAAAAGTCAAATACCTAGTTTGAAGTAAGTACATACTATTTCATCCCAATTAAACCTAACCCAAACATACACCGTCAAACCCTTGAGGATGATTGAAAATAGTCGAGTTTCAATAAAGATGCCATCCACCCAAAAGTAAAATCAAATAAACTAGTATTATATAGTGTAAAATTGAACATCATATCAAATATTTACCCCCCGAAAAAAATTCAGACAAGATAGCCTAATAGAGTAAAAGTGAATATCATAGCATATATTTACCCTCCGTCTAAATGTTCCTTGAATATCTTATCAAATGCGCGGCATAGTTCTAGGATGGTGTATAGTTGAGCCTGTATGAGAAAGAATAGTTAAAATATTCTTCTGCAGGATATTAAAGAAAGAGTACGTACTTTCAGGAAATAATCACAAATGTAAACCACTCACTCCTGCATCAACAGCAATTGGTCTCCCAATTTGATTCATCTCTGATTCAAGTTCTTCAATTGTTTTGTTTATCAAAGATGTTATACTGGGTATCCGTGCCCTAATTACTGACTCCAAATTCTACAACATAGTTAATATGATTAAAGTAACAATTCTTTAATTAAAGAAGGGAAAAGAACAACTTTCTGAAAGACAAACCTGTGAGAGAAGTTTTGCAAGGAATACAGAACCCATTTTATTGGCTAAGTGTCCATAGTCGGGACTGGTTTCAAAATACTCACTCTCCTTACGTCTAGCAACAATCATATCAACGTTTTTATTGATATCTGCTTGGGATCGATTTACTACACCAACCCAGGGATGTTGCAGACGGTAAGATCTTCCTTCAAGGACCTTAAGGGGAAAAAATGGGCAAGGCAAACTAATTATATGGTTATATAGGGCACTGTTAAAACTTTTTAGAAATTTAATTATATACAGCATAAACAGCAGGACAGGGAACATGCTATAAGGAGAAAGAAAGATTACATCCAAGGCATTAGTTCCTTTGTCCATTAAATCAAGCTTTGTCAACACTCCAAATGTCCTCTCACCTGGATTATTTACAGTCAAGGATTTCAGTGACAAATAATGACTCGAGCAAAGGTACTAAACAAGTCATCATTCCACAGAAAATCTATATACCTGAGGGATCCACCTCCTTTGAAAGCTTAATAGCATCAGAAGTGGCTATGTCTTGGTTTGCTGGAGATATTGCCAGTATAATACAATTAGGCTGTCAAAGAATCAAGTATAGCACCAGTTAAAGTAAATATGTATCTTACCACCATCACCACTTGCTGACTAATGTATAAATAAACATTTCAACAAGGTAATAAAATGGTAATCAACTACCCATATCACCATAGAAACAGAGAAAGGATATTGGTTTGGGAATGGGCAGTTTAGGTCTCCAGTCTCAGAGGTAAAAGTACAAAAGAAAATAGTGCACTAAATGAAATAATAATGCATCATCTAATCAAGGTTATTCAATAGGAAGAGTGAGAAGAAATTAAGCAAAAACAGAGAACTTCTTTTACCTTCTCAACATAAGACCGAACCATATTTTCAATGTCTTCGACAATAGTCTGAGGCTGTCCCTCTGAAAATAACAATCGCAAATCAGTATAAACTAAAAACAAGTATTACATTATCCAAAGAAAAACACAGTGACAAATTGAATGCAAGTCATACCTACAGCAACTTTAGTCAATCCAGGCAAATCAATCAAAGTTAGGTTGACAACTGCTCACACAAACGAGGAGGTTGAATTAGGAAACGCACTTAACAGAAAAACTAGTCTCGAGTTATGCCACATAATTATACATAAAAGTAATACTAGTGAAGTGAACTCACCCAAGTAAAAAAATGAATGAGTATAAACTAAATATAAAATTCAAAAAATGACTAGTGCTTAACATCAAATCTATAGACAGAGTCATGAGCAAAGGTTACGAGTAAATTATTGTGAAGTAGCCGTAACTACCAGGATAGCCAGTGAAAGTGTAGCCAAGACTGGTGAATCAGATGGCCTGGCCCAGCACAACGGACTAACATTATTTTCAATTGTTTTTAAAAAAAAGTTGACCCATGAGACTGTCCCGAGTGAGAATAGATTAAGCCCATTAAGCCATGCACTAAACGTTCGGGACAACATTTCTCCACTTCAATTTAGATCACTATTTTTTCAGTCTAACCAAACCTGTATTATGAGCTATTCGGATTGCCCAATTGGTCAGACCAATTTTGCCAGCAGCCCTTACTAAAAGATGTTTTAATCCTGCTTTATCTAATTGGAAGCAAGGCTGGGGAAGTAGATTTCAGCAAATCAGCAAACTTTGCAGGTACAGGTGGAACAAAAGAAAAAGGAGGGCAAATTCATTTTACAATTTATCGGCCTTAATAGTTGGAAATTGGAACCACACAAATAATGGGGTAAAGAAGCACCTCTAGACCTCGGTAAATTCATGCAAGTCTAGTCTTCGGTAAATCCATTTCTTTAGGCTATTCTTTGTTCTTATAATAGCTTAAGGACAGGAAGTGGTTCATCATGCGATTTTTTTATGTCATCCCTTAATAGCCAGATTTATAGCATTTGGCAAAGTCTCTATATTTTACCTGTATTATATGCATAGGAAGACTTCTGATATGTTAACACTTCTCACTTGACTTAACTCTGCCTATCTTCAAATGTATACAGGACAGTTTATTTAGACCTTGGATTCCTCTGGTTCTTAGAGTTGTAGATGCTTCTTCCATATCCGTAATGATATGTTTGATGGCAAGTAAAGAGGGAATAATAGTAATTCATGGGTTTATAGATTTAGAAGGATAATAAACGTTCTTCCTCCCTCCCTTGGGCGTTCTTTCATTTTGAACAATGAGATTGTTGAATTCCTTATGGTATTCAGCCAATGATATTTTAGGGAGCTTACTTCACAAAAAGGAAAACAGAATATAGGAATCTGCTATATTGATCAACACACTATTTGGGCTATTACAATTTTTTTCTTTCGAAATGATATGAGAATACTATTCCCTCAGTTTTCTATTCATTTTTCTATTTCAATAAAAAAATCCTTTAATTCAAAAATTGATAACAAAAACATGAGTTTACAGCAAGCCATCCATCTTGTAGTAAGTAGTTAGAGGCAATAAAAATAAAAGCGCACCGTGTGGAGAGTAAATGCTAAGATGAATTGGAACAGGAGATATTTGCTTTGTCCTCCCTGTTACTCTATCAGTTTCATTCTGAATCTCCTGGCGAACAAAGGCTGCAAAAAGAAATTCAAATTTGAAAATTAAAACTAAAAAAAGGAATAAAAATATTAGTTAAATTATCAGCAGCACACAAATAATTGCACCAGTGAGCTAACTGTGAAGCAGTACAATGATGGCATGATAAATTGCAAGCGAACTATTAGTTAAAGGATAATGACAAAAAACAAATCGATAGAAAGAATAAATGCCAGAGTTAACTAACGCTGGTGACGAGTCTAACAATTGAAACACAACCGAATCAGAGAAAATAAAACCACAAAACGGAAACAAGCATTAAAATTGTCCTACATGCAAAACAGAAACAGGGGAAACAAAAAAGACCCTCCTGTCCTATTTCTATAATTAGCAAATAATTTATTCATTACAGCACAAGTCTCAACTTAACTTTTGAAAAACATCAACTAGTAAACCATTAAATACATAACAGTAACATGAAATACAACAAGCAGCAAACAAAATCAGTTACTGAATCACATTACCATAATCAGTGATCTTTTGCCCTGGCATGTGAAGAAACTCTGCATACTCCTTCGCTTTGCCATCAACCTTATGAAGCTGCAACACTAATGGACGCCTCGTCACAATCCCTGCAATTCAAACACAAGCTCCAATTAAAATTCAATTAGTAAATTAATTAGCTAAATTAACTAAGATATTTTCAGACAAACTTTTCAATAAGCTCAAACGAGAGTTTTTAAAAAAATCAAAATGATGAAACAAGTTTAATTCATTTTATGTTTATTATTTTCCTCTTGTAAAGTTTATGTAAACTACGCCAAAATAAATAACACACTCCACAAAATAGAGAAAGGAACAGAGAGAGGGCGAGCGAACCTGATCCTCTAGGAAGAAAGTCACGTCCAACGATGCTTTCCAGAACCGAAGACTTACCCGAACTCTATTCATTTTCAATAAATAAACAAATCAATTAATTTTATTTTTGAATGGTTCTTATTCTAGGACCGAACAAAGATTTGTATTAAAAGATTATGTAGATTCATTGCAAAAGTGAAACTCAAATTTTGGCCATAAAACAACGCCTAAGAAATTGTGTCTATGTTTTCTCTTTTTATTTTGGATGGTTGTACTTCTACTCCTACAATAGAGCAGAACATGCTGAGGTTTTGAACAAAAATTTAAGATACAAGTGTTTTGTGTTTGCTCTCCAATTGAAGTTTTACTTCGCATAACATATATCTGTAAGAAAGGATTGTACGTATTGATTATGGAGGTAAAACTCTAATTTTGACTTGGGAACGATACAAACAACACCAAGAAATTGTATCCACGTTTTCTCTTCTTATTTTTGGATTGTTTTACTTACTCCTTTGAAACAACCGAACATGTTCAAGTTTTGGACAAAACTATACTATTCTTCACAGGTGTTATTTGGCTATTCTCCTATTGGACTTTCACTTAACCTAACAAAGGTTTGTATTGAAACATCACAGGACTGATAATCAAGACGAAACTCTAATTTAAACTCCAGAACAACATAAACAGCTCCAAAAACTCTCAAGTTTTCTCTACTTATTGTTGGATCGTTCACCTTCTACTGCATACACAGAGCATGTTGACGTATTGGAAAAAAACTTCGATATGTTATTTACTTGTAACTGTGTTGTTAGAGTTATTCTCCAATTCAATATAAAGGTTTGTATTCAAGGTTTATACAAATTCGATTAGCGAGGTGAAACTTTAATTTGACTGGAGAACAACACAAACAAACAGCACCTACGAAATTCTACTGAGTTTGTTTTCTCCTTTTATTTTTAGATGATTATTTATACTTCTACGAACAAAGCGTGTTCATGTTTAGTGATTGTGAAGGTGATGACCTGGCCTCCGACGACGGCTACGGAAGGAAGAGCTTCCCATAGAGACGAGAAGGCGTTGCTATCGGCGTCGCCGCCGTAGTCGCCGAGCACGGTGCAGGCCTGCTGGATTCTGTTCACCAAACCGATCAAACTCTCCATGCTCGTCATCTCGTGAAGAAGAAGATGATGAAGGCGTTGAGGAAGCACAGAGGATTGAAACCCTAGACTTTTGCTAAGAGTGAAAGAAGAAGTTCTAGAGAGAGAGAAACTTCTAGGACAAGTTAGTTACAGACAGAGAAGAATGAAAGAAGGAGAAGGAGGGAAAAGCGACGAAATAATGTGGAAGGAGTCCACCGTTGCAGGTTCTTGTTTTCAAGTTTGAACCGATGATTTATTTATTTATTATTTATTAAGAGTAAACTAATTTTAATATATTATTATCATCTATTAATATAAAAGAAGTTACATAAAGAACGGTGTAATTTTATTATTATTTAAATAATAAAATTAATTTATAAACAAACCGTGTAATATTTTAAATATATTTTTTAAGAAATTTAATATCATTTCCATTCCTCTAAAATTTAAAATGTTTTTCTAAATTTTGTCGTAAATGACGATTTTAATACAAACTTTTTTAGTTATGAATAGCATTAAGTTAAAATTGTTTCAAGTAAGTTTTTCATCTACATAAGAACTATTTTTTGTCATATTTAAGTATTAGAGAAAAGAAAGTTATCCAAAAACTTGTTGGTTATATATTTAATATTTTAAAATTTTAAAAGGGTGATGCCCATTATTTATTGTCTTTATAAAATAAGAAAATATATTTCCTAAATTGCAATTAATCAAGTATGTAGATTCAAAAATGTAATTTCAGGAATAAATTTTGTAAAACACTCCCATAAAATATATTTTTGAAAATTCAAAAAAAATTAAGAAAGATTTAATTCTGAAAAAAAAATGATGGAATGATCCATTAAATGATGAGAAATAATAGATAATTACTATCCATAAATCTTATTTCATAAATAAATTTTGTAAAATTATGTTAGATTTAAAATTTACTTAGTCATCTAGAATTTATTATAATGAAAATTTATTTGTGTGACGTGTTATCTGAACGTTATATTTTTCTTGGTTATTACTTTTGTCAGGGTTTGTTTGTTTTGTTTTTAGAGAAAAGTGGGAGCAACAATTGTTTGAACGTTGGAATTCAAAGTTAAGAGTCATTTCTGATTATTCCTGACTGAGGTAATATTGGCCCTGTGTGATGGCCCGCATGCGTTTCAAGAACAATTGAGGCGGCGTCAATATTCAACCACTTTCCATGTTTCTTTATTGGGGTGAATGCGTGTTTAGTTTTTATTGACATTCTAAGAGTTTTTTTAATCATTTAAAAATATATTACTATTATTGCTTTATCTATATAATAATTAGATATATATATAGGATTGAATTCCTGGTAGCACAAGTTTAAATATTTAATAAACAATAATATTTAACTACTCAAAGTCTCCATTAATCATTATTTTCGATAATAAATCATGCAATTCCGTGTATTAAGATGTTGGGGCAGTTAAGGTCAAACTTTACATATATTTTCACCGGAAAATTTATTTATCCAAATGGTGCAATTCACTTTGAATATTACACAAATAAATAAATGTATAAAAATTTATAAACATTATGAGTTAATCTGACAATTTCAATTTAAATAAATTATAAAAAAATTGAATATTTGATTGAATACTTAATGTATTTTATCTAAATTATGTAACTTGAATTTTTTTTTAAAAAAAATTATAATTAATATTTTTTAAAATTAAAAATATATAGTTAAAAAAGTTATTTTATAAATAATACTAAAATTTAATTTTGTTTTATTTAAGAAAATGAAATATAAAGTTGAAGAATTAAAATGAATTTTTTTTACAATAAATTTAAATAAATTGGGTTAAAAATGATTTGTGTGATAAATTAAAAATATTGACTATTTTGTTAAATATTTTTAAAGTTAAAAATACACTTATAAAAAAATGGACATAATTTATGTATAATTTTTTAGATTATATAATATATGAAAGTATAAATTATATAATATGTAAAAAGTAATGATATACATGTATTTATGCTAAAATAAGTGTATTAAAAAATAAATTAAATTAGTGAATATAAGTCATTAAAAGAAGATGATATTAAAATATTTGATGAGAACAACATTACAAAGGATGATTCTATTGTTTAAATGGACAATTTCCTCTGTTGTGACCTTCATTGCAATAGTAAAAATATATTTTTGGCTTGTTCTGAATTGGTTGATCCATTTCATTATGCAAACGAGTTGTAATTGGTTGTCTCAAGTCTTTACGTTGCATGTGGAGGTCTGGTATGAAATTTGGCCCGATATAAGTATACCAATAATCCTCGTTTCGAATGGGATGGAATTTAACTTTATATGTCTTTCTAATTGTGTGCAAGTTGTAAACTAGATCAATTAGGGTGGCAATGCGAGGCAGGGCAGCCCGCGACCCGCTACCAAAAAGTGCGGGGCGGACTCACTAATCTTGTTATCTGACCCTCTTTGACCAGCCCCACATAACTCGCAGCCCGCGCGAACCAACAGTTGGGTGGGGCGGGTTGGCCCGCTGGCCTGCGTAAATAAAAAATTAATTATTTATTTTTTTTTGTAAAAAAAAAATCATACCCCATTCACTCATTATTGCAGTGTGACCTTTATTTTATTTTATTTTAAAAAATTGAATTTAATGTACTAAAAAAATGAATGTTTTATTTTAATCATCTAAAGGAGTTAGTATTAAGAGTGACAGTGAGTTTAGTTTTGAGTAAAGTTTTATATTTAAAATTTGTTAATAAAAAAATATTATAAAGAAGAGATTTCAATAGGATAGTTAAAAAATTAGTCATCTTCATTAAAATATTTTGTAGCAAAACTTTGATAAGATACTCTTATACATTTACATACATATATAGGAAAAAATAGATGGAAAACAAAACTTTAATTATTTTTAATCAAGCCTTCTAACAACCCTCATACTTGAATTTATATTTTTATCTTAATTAAATAAATTGAAACACAGATAAAATTTTAATTTTTCAGTAGTAAGAATAAAATTTTTATAATTAATGAAATTTTAATTTTTGAAAAAAAAAATCTTATGCAGGTTGCCCCGTATGCCTGCGGGTTACTTCTTATGCGTGGTGGACCAATGAAATGAGCCCCCACTCCTAGTGCAGGGCGGGCCAAATGTGGGACAGGGCTATGCGGGGCGGGCCTGCCCGCATTGCCACCCCTAGGATTCATGAAAGTCGTCATTTGTAAATGACAAGAGGAACAAATGACAATAACGTGACGACAAGAAAGTCGAAGAGCTTGGAAGTGGTCACAATCACACGACCAATCATTTAATCTAACTGACTGAGGTCGTCGACCATGTTATGGGCGGCTAATTCTTGGACATGAAATTCAGAAATTTTTGCATTAAACCTTTCCACAAAACAAATAGCCGAATCTTGTTGATTTTTTCTAAGTAAGGTTGTGATATCTTCTGGATAATAACAACCTACGAGTAACATGATGTTTATTTTGAAGGCTCGTTCAACAAACCATGTTTTTGTTTTTTCGAAAGTTGTTTTAACCAAAGCGGAAATCGACAAGGAACGAGCTCCCTTAAGCATGGAGTTAATGCATTTTGCTGAATTTGTGGTCATATGACCATACCTTTTTCCCCCCATCGTATGCTTGAGTCCATTTCTCTAACGGTATGCGATTTATCCAAGAAACTGCTTACTTGAACTCAGATCACATAGCTGATAGCTTTGCCTATACAGTGGGTTGCTTCATCTCATAAGTTGTCATAAAGAAGTAAATGAAATTAGTTAAATGGTAAAAGGTAGTAATTATCTATGAGGGAAGGTAAGGAATGTTATTACCCCATGTTAATCAATTGTCATTTGAGCTCAACATTTTTTTATTTTTCTTGTTGAAATTCGATGCGATATGGCATATGCAATACACAGAAACGAGGTTGCAAAGTTATCAGACTCGAGAATCTAAGTAGACTCGTGGAAGGTCGGTAAACTCAACTAGTAAACCCAACTCGTAGACTAGTAAGAGTCTACTTCGTGTAAAAATTCAATAAAGAAAGTATTCATATACCAATTATATAATATTAAGTGCATATATTAAATGTTTTTAAAGTATAATACATTTCACTTGTTATATATGTGAGTAGTAATTCCACAATTTCATTGTATTAACCAAAATTAGAATAATAAAACATAATTTTATCCCAATCTTATTTTAGGAAATATTTGAGCCAATGATTTAAAAATCACTTTTATGATAATTTCCAATTTGTCCCTGTCAATAAAACCTAAAATTAAAATTTTTCAACCCCTCAATCGATAACCACGCACCCCAATTTGCCCCATCAATAAACCCTAAAATTAAAACTTCCCAACCCTTCAAATCCACAATTGCGCATTGCAACAACACAACCCAACCCAATTGTAGGACGATAAGGCACGTATGACGAGGTGTGGAGAAGTGCGAGGAAGTGCGGCGAGGTGAGGCACAATGGAGGCGAGGCGCGGTGGAGGCGAGGCACGGAGACTTGAGACTGCAAAAACAAACAGCAAGGCGAACTCGTTGACTCGGCCTCCAACTCGCGAGTTTACACCGAGTTCAGCGAGTCTGTTAGAGTCCACTCCGAGTTTTCCAAAAAACAAGTCTACTCACGAGTTAACTCGTGAGGCACTACAGACTCTTAAGAGTCAACTCGCGAGTTTGATATTCTTGCAAGGTCATCTCTTTCCTATCCAACTTCTTCAGATTGTAATGCTGAAATTATATTGGTTCCTCTATCAGTAATCATGCACAAATTCAGTTGAGGTGTCACATATTGTTTTAATAATTAGAAGAACCAAATCAAAGCCTCTTGAGTCTCGCCTTCAACAATCGCAAACGCCGATGGAAATATGTTCTAATTCCCATCTTGAGCGATTGCGGTCAACAATGTTGCATGGTATCTTTCGGTTAGAAATGTCCGATCAACTTGTACAATGAGCTTACAAAACCTGGAACTGTCGATACAAAGCTTGAAAGACCAAAATATGCGATCCAACGTGTAACAAGATTTGTCTTGAACACCATCAACCATACAAAGAAAAGCAATATACTGCACAATTGTCCCCAAATTTCTTTCTTTTACTACTTCCAACCATCTAGGAAGATCATTGTAGGACTGTTCCCAATCGCCAAATGTCATAGCAAGAGCTTTTTGTTTTCCCAACCAAGCTTTTCTATATGTGATAGTATAGCCATGCAGATTTTTTTATTTATGCAATTAAGCTTTTAATTGGGACGGAAGAGTTTGCTTTTAGTGAAGTCAACACCATGGACGCAATATAGGTTGAGTCCAAATTAATATGGTCTGCGGAAATATTTGTTGACAAACAACTATGTTGTGCATCAATTTTCTTTATCTCCCATTGACTTCAGAATTTACTAAAAGATGCACATAATCTCCATTGGCACCCTGTATCATGTTGTATGCACCGAGCCACATATCTGTCTGGATTTTATTCAACGACAACAAATTTGTAATCGTTGTCTATGTGGTATTGCTTTATGGCATTCAATGTCAACTCCTTTGACATGAAAGACATGTGTTCATTGAGGTCACAATCAATGTTATGTCCAGATTGTCTGTCAGATGGAATATATTGTGAAGAAGATCTCTTGAACTGATCTTCATATCCAAATCAAAGTCATAGTTATCTCCATCTTCACTTATGTCATCCACGATGTCTCTAATTATTGTTTCTTCATGTTGGCTTAGTGACGTTCCATCAACATTCCACGTGTCCATTTGCATTTTTAAAAAAATAACATTACCTTAAAAAAATAATAATATATATATGTGTGTGTGTGTTGTGTGTTGCCTAAATAGAAGGAAAGAAGATGATAAACAAGAATGTTATGGAAAGTTCAGATTATCTTTACGATTTTGTTTGAACTTTACGTTAGAAGGAGAAAATAATGTATCCCACAAACCTTTTTCTCAATTTTTTTTACGTGAATACAACAATTGAGAGATATTGAAGTAGAACAAAGGATGAGTACAAGGCTAGAAGACTTCATTGCTCTTTTATTATATAACAAATATTGTGTCTGAATTAAATATAATTTAACATAATTATTTCAATTTTTTTTTCATTACGACAAGTCAAATCCTCAACTACGAATGCGACACTTTTTTTCAGTGTATAGAAAACCATCATGCACGCTACACTTTGTTTCATTTATTTTTTCTTAGTTTCATAACAAAGAAATTGCCTTCACGGTTGACAACTTTGCATGGGCACAAAATGAAAAAGTTTGACACATCATTGACAACTTCTATTCAAAAAGCATGCACCTGCTTTATTTCCTCACAAGCAATCCTTTCTTTCTTACATCACATGCCTAGCTCTTATACCATATGTGCACATGTGTTTTATGGTGGTAGCAATTACTGATTTTATTTTCCTTTTTAACCCTTTTGTCGTGCAAACAGTTGAAATCATGGTGAAAATGGATTGTGATGGCTATGAAAAAAGAGTTCACAATTCTGTTTCCAACAAATCATAAATAAAATGGTGAGGGTTTGGAGGTTGAAGATGTAAGAGAGGAGAACGTAGGGAGCGGAGGCTTTGATGGTAAGCTTAGAGAGGGTGAGGTTCCAAAGGTGGGAGAGGGAGACGACGAAGATGTTGCGGATGCTCTTGATGGAGGTGAGGAAGCAGAGCGTGGAGGCGAGTTGGGGAGGGAAGCACTTGGGGGAGGCGGTGGGGGTGAAGGGATAGTTGAATGAGGAGGACAACGTGTACAACAGATCAGAGTTCACGTTTGCAGTCGTTTGTGCCACATCAGAAACACTTAACACTATTAGTCCAAAGTTAACAGAAGAGACCAACAATACATTTTAAAAAAGGTTAGGACCAAATTGAATTTTTTAATAACCACGATAGTAAATTGAATTTTGACCTTAAATGTAGAAAAAAAAATAATTATACCAATATTTTACTATAATATTATATATGAATATCTTTATATTATATTACTGTATATCAATATTCTTTTTCAAGACAGTGTTTTTACGTTACACTATATATAAATATTTTTCTATTTTTCTATTACTTTTGAATATTATATATGAATGACTTTTTAAGATGTTATAAATATTTTTCTATTATATTTTGTTTAATCTTATGAATATTTTGCTATGATATTATATATGAATATTTTTTATATTATATTACTATGAATATTATTTTTTTCGGTCCACTTGCTCCACTTATCGTATAACTGTTTTCTAAACCTGCTTTGTTATACAATATTTAGGTTATATGCTTCAAGTCTCCAACTATAATAAGAGAGATGTGTGACATTAACGTAGTGGGCTTTTTTTTGGCTACATGTTAAATGTACTAGGAGAGCATAGTATCTAACAATGTGTGCAATTTACACCCAATAAGCTCTTGAATTTTAGTATCATCCCAAGTTTTAATCCTACTTTATCCCGTAATGATACCAACAATTTAACATTTAATATTATGAAGCATTTCAATTGGTAAGTAATTTTCTGGTACTCATAAAAATTGTTTGTATTTTCAGAAATCATCTTATTAGAATTTCATGGCATCTCATCGCCTTCCGTGAATATTTCCCTATTGCGGATCCAAGAGAAACATGTTACTAAAGATGTATGGAAAGGTAATAAAAGACTATTGAGACCCAGAAGACATGCAATCTGAGTACTAAAGCATGAGGACATACTTGACCAATGAGTCAAACACTTAATTGATCATTCTGGTTTTGGACATTTGTTAAAATTTAAGAACATTGACTTCAACCACCTACTACTTACAACATTAGTGGAAAGGTGGAAAAAAGAGACTCATACCTTTCACTTTCCTCTTGGTAAAACAACTGTTACATTAGAAGATGTGCAATTGGTATTGGGTTCACTTGTTGATGGTGAGGTTGTCACTAGGATTACTAGTGGTGATTTAGTATCTTTGTGTGAGCAGTTGCTCGGATTTATACCACCTGCTACTATGGTGAAAGGAAATGCAATTAATTTGTCTTGACCTATTGATGCCTTATTCTTCAGGTAGTAAGGTACGTTTAATGTATCTATTATTGTTGGTTGACTTGAACAACGTTAGGAATTATAGTTGAGGGTCAAATGTATTGGCTTCTCTGTACCGTGTGCTCGATCACGGAATAGACTTTAATCAGGATAATATTGGAGGTTGCATGTTGCTTTTACAATGTTGGGCATGAGAATGCCTAACATGCGTTTTCCACAACTTCAACCATTGACCGATGAAGAAGTTAAACAAGTCGTTGGTTTCCCACTCTGGAAAAGGTATGTTACTTTTGCATTAATTTTCGGGACAAGAAAACAAAGTTCAGCTCAAGTTATCTTAATTGCAAATTTCTTTATATTCCATTCTTATGTTAGGTGGACTCGAAGGATGCATATGACACACATGAGGAACCCTTGTTTCCCAAAATACGGGCAATGTTTGATGGCATTAAAGCTAAATAGGTTATAAACAATATATAAACTAACATACCATTTTAACTGAAAATTTCATAATACTGATTTTTCAAAACATTTATTTACAGTTTCTTTGGGCTCCATATCAAGTGGATTATGTTAGGCGCTTGATCACTATTGAGATTTCCCCAGTTGCACGGGTGGTAATTCCTCTTATATGTTTCGCAACGGTTGAATTTCATCAGGTTGATAGGGTTATGCGTCAATTTGTATTTCAACAGAGTATTCCAAGTGAGCAATAAACTTTTCTCGCATATCCACTCTAACATACCTCAATCAAAACACACTCTTTTTCTTCACACTTTCCTCTCAAATCCTCACACATCCACTCCCCCAAATCTGTTAGAAAAGATGGCTTTAAACTAGAGGGGGGATGAATTGTTTAAAAGGGTTTTCGCAAACTTTTCAAAACTAGAATGAATTTATCTCAGAAACCAATTGATTCAGCAATTCAGTTAGCCAAAACAACAAGCAAAAGCTGTAGTACCAGAAAAACAATCGGTTGTTTATACCAGCAAACAACAAATAAACTGAATTTAAAGAGTTAGAGATAG
>Ga0123342_1002069_pt1 | contig 33653 bp, 21 predicted proteins | sample Turbeawhitnodule_FD_89960 | JGI IMG/M metagenome (GOLD analysis project Ga0123342, IMG submission 89960) | Root nodule microbial communities of legume samples collected from Mexico - Turtle bean Mexico white nodule | ecosystem: Host-associated > Plants > Roots > Nodule | place: Mexico: Nepantla... | reverse complement strand
TGGGCCTATCGTGCCACCCGCTATCGGGCCGCTATCGGGCCGCTATCGGACCACCCAAAATATATAGTCCCACGCACGAGTTGGCAGTCTCGGCGTGAGGGGGGTGTGTTGGAGATCCCACATCGACTAGAGATTAGAGCCTTTCATAGTATATAAGTGGGTGCAGACCTCACCCCATTGAGCCGGTTTTATGGGGTTGAGTTAGGCTTAAAGTCCATTCTTTCGTAATAATAAATTAATTTAGAGAAAAAAAATAATTAGTTACTATATTAACTAAATTAGATACTATTATAGAAACTAAAAAAATTGTTAGAATCTAAAATAGTTTCTATTATTGATAAATAATTTATAAATTGGTATCTAATTAATTACTTTGGACATTATTTATTAATAATAGAAACTACTTACTCATAATTGTTTTAGTATCTAATTTAGTTAATATAGTGACTAATTATTTTTTGTTTCAAAAATTAATCTTTATCTAATGATGTTCTTGTAGTGATGGATATAAAAAATATCACATATCACTACAAGAAAATCATTAAATAGAAATCAAGTTTAGAGATAAAAAATAATTAGTCACTATATTGACTAAATTAGATATTATTTTATAGACTAAAATATTATTGATATTTAAAGATTAGTAGCTAATTAAATACCAATTTATAAATTTTATTAATAATAAAAACTACTTTAGATATAATACGTACGATAATCAACCAACCAATTAATTATAACCACCATACTCGGTCTCCATACCTAATACTATAAAAATGCAAAAATATACTTGGGATGTTTCTCTCCAACACAACGTTGAGCACAAAATTTAAAAAGACTAGAGTGACACCCGACTATTTGGATTTGGAAGCAATTAGGTCGGTGTAACATTTAAAGCACGAATATTAAACAAAACTAAATTGATATTTAATTAATTACCAAAATTTTAAAGTAAAATCATCCAAAGAAAATTAAAAATAAATGAAAAAAAAATTCAAACGTCACACATGACTAAAATTTTATAATGAGACAGGTTGAATAATATGGTAGTGGTAGTCACATATTTTTTTTTATATCACTAAACAAAAATTATTAAATATAAATTAATTTTATAAATAAAAAAAATTAATTATTATATTAACTAAATTATATATTATTTTAAAAATTAATTAAGTTATTAGTATCTATTTAACTAATATATCTAAATTGATAGTTAATTAGATATCAATTTAAAAATTATTTATTAATAATAGAAATTAGGTTAGATATCAATATTTTTTTAATTTTTTAAAATAATATTTAATTTAATTAATATAGTGATTAGTTATTTTTTATATCTAAAATTAGTCTTTATTTAATTATTTTCTTATAGTACATGTTTTCACAAATTTTTTAAATTTACATTTAATTATGATTCTCAGATATTTTTATAGGAAAATTAGAATTAAAATTTTAAAATTTGAGTCTTATAAAATATTCTAAGCAGAATATATTAATATTATTTTTAACTTAATAATTTGAATTTAAAAAATAATTTTAAAACATAAAAATAAAAATTATATATTGTTTTAAAATATTTTTTTCATCAACAACTACATAATACATTATTAAAATATAAGTATAATATTCTCACATGGAAATAAATTACAAAAATAATTAGAAGTCATATTAATGTTTTGTTTGGTTGGGCCAATTTACTATTGGTGGAATTTGAGTGCTGAGAAAGTATGGATATTGTTTATGCATGATTAAATGAATTGAGAGTGGTTTGGGAGGAAAGAAAGGAGACATATGCTTGACTTATGTTTTAGTAAATCAAATATATGAGTATTATGTTGATAAATTGCAAGTCTAAGCACTCTCTTGTGTAAACTTCTTTAGGATAGACATTTTTTGGTCTCATCTTTCACTTATTCCAAGTGATATGGTCAAACCAATCACTATTCAGACTCTTCATGGTAATTTCAAGGAATTCATAGCTCCAATGGAGCCATCTTTGACACATTACTTCCAATAGCTTCCGCCAACTCTTACCAAAATTCAAAGAAAAACCCATTTCAGATGAAGAACATGTTATCATGAAATGCTAGCTTGCATCTTCATTTGTAGATTTTTTCATTGTTTTGACTTGAATATCTTCTACAGATAATGAAGAGTACTATTGTGAAAACATAAAGAATTGTAGAAATATGGGGAGATGAAAATTATGACAGTGAATTTAAGTGAGGTTAGACAAACACTTAGTTTCTAGGGTGAGATTAAACCAACACTACTAAGACAAGTTTAAAAAATTATCTAACAAAAAGACAACTTTAGAAAAAGCTTTTATTTAAGTACACTTTAGTTCAAAGTTCTTTCTAGAATTGTCTAAAATTTTTTAAACTTTGATATTAATTAAAAGGTTGTGACAAATACTTTGTTTAGTTTAAAAGGAAGCAATGAGAATGATTAAAAGTGTGGAAAGAGTGATGCACAGTTAATAAACAGTGTAATACTTCAGCAGTTGCTAACCGTGTAAGGCCATGAAGCACTAATTTTATAAAATTAAATTAGATTTAGAATTTAATTTTTAATAATTTAAAAAACATTTTTTGTAAAAAAACATGCAGAACTTTAAATCGAGAAAAATTGATTTGAAGGAACTAAAATAATTATTAAGCAATAATTATATTGAATAAGATCATTTAAAGCTGGAGTTGTCATCACATCTACAACTTTATTGCAATTTCTCCAACCATAAGGTTGTGAAGGTTTATCACAACTTCCCAACTAATCCCACACTTGTTTTAATCTTTAATGACTTTATTTTTTATTAAATGAAATTGTACAGACTTATTTATATAGGCAATAAAAAAATTATCTAAATTCACAATAAATAACTCAAATTGTATCATTAATATAAATTTTTCAAAAAATTATCTCATTTTTTATTTATTTATTATTGTATTGAAAAATTGAGAATGATATTTTGATATAAAAAATTATATTAATAATTATAAACATATTTTTAAAATTACTTAATCTATTATTAAAATGATATTGATAACTTTTTAATATCTTTTAGAAATCATGATATAAGTATGTTAGTCATGACAAATTCACTGCACACACTTGTATGGGTGCAACTATATATTTGTGACCAAATCTCTTTGTATAAATTTTTCTCTACAAAAGTCCTTATCACACCATGTGGATCCACTGATTTTTATGACTGCACCTTTCACATTCATGTGGGCTCAACCACACTTATGTAGTTGGACTTTATTCAATTTTTTCTATATTAACACACTTATGCCAGTGTAATCACATATTGATGATCAAATATTTAACATAATTTTTTATATTAGCACACTTCTAACTCATCACTGTGATATAGGGAAGGTTTAAATATCTAAATTTTATACGTTTAAATATTTTGTCAGAGTTATTGTCGATTTGTATTCATTTGTCATGATATTATGTACGGGTCAGATATATTATAGCGAATTCGTCAGATTTTATTGTGTCATCTACAATAGAATCTAATAAGTGAGATTCAGGGTAATTGTTTTCATAATCTTCTTCTGTCCAAAGAAATGACTCATCGAAATAATGAGTTACCATTGATATCGATACATCTGAGATCGCTAAAGATTCAATAGTTCTTCTATTCAATCATTTTTCTTCTTGTTGTTGGATATATCGTTCATACACATCTTCTCTTTGTTTCTCGAATCTATAGTAAACAAATAATTTTTTTTTATGATTCTAATCATACATGATTGAGTTGGTTTATTGTTGAACCTTTAATTTAAATTTTTATATTAATGCATTTCAAACACTCAGCCATGTGAATTTAAGATACAATTTTCTTTACTCCATCACTAATCTTTCTTTATGCAAGTTTGTTTCTTATAAAATCACACTTAAAAGTTGTTGGATAAAGTTGGTAAAAGTTAACTACACAAAGCATAACATCCTTCTTATTAAACTTGATGTAGGTAAGATATATGTATTGTTTCATATATTGGTGTTTACTTATTTCGGTCTCATAGATGTCAATAAATGGTGGAAAAAAAACAAAAACAATTTATACTAATGTAGATAATAAAATATGGGTAACTAATTTTCTGTCAAGTTTAATTATAACTTGAATATAAAATATGCAATACAATGTCACTTATTAGTTTCCTTAAATTAGTGCTGACTACGAAAAGAGATACTATTATTATCGATACTGTGACAATAAAATAAATACAAAACTTAAAAGGACACTTAACACACACTACAAATTATAAAAATAACAAATAATTAGTATAGACTTGATGAACATAAAGATAGACAATAAAATAATAATTTATATTAAATAGTAATATTGTAAAAAGTATTATAAAAATTATAATATAAATAAAATATAATAAAAATTCAATATTAATTGTTTTTTTTCAGTTAATTTGTAAAAAATCATATATTTAAAATAATATTTTATATTGTGTCTACTTATGTTTGGCATAATAACCTAACATTGCTATTTTGAAGAACAATAACTTTCCTATACTATTACTTTATCAATTTTAGTTATAATTGTTTAAACTAATATGTCAACACTTTTATGATATGTCTGTTGTTTCTCATGTGTGTAGTGACTTGTTCATTTCTTGTCTCTAAAAAAATGGATAATAACTTATTAACATACATGCTTTTAACATCAAATTTTTTAGTGTTGAATTATACAATAATTGCTAAAACTGTTAAGGATATTTTCAAGCTAATTATTTTTATAAAAATTAATAAATATAATATAAAATATACTTAGAGATTCATTATAATTATTAAATTAGAAGAGAAATATGATAGGACCTGAAAGCTAATCTGGTATGCCTAATTCCTTTCAAATTTATGGAACACACCACCATTCACCAGCCTACTATTAATTTTTTAATAAATATTTTTTTAATGAATCAAATAATTTATATATATATATATATATTCATATTTCTTACATGTCTAATTAAAAATATTTTTATCTGGTCACAAATGATTTTGTATTAGTGTTGTTGTTCATTATTAAATCCATTTAACGTGAAATTATTTTCATTTTCATTTTTTATGCTATTTATATATTTTTATTTGATTACAAAGCTACCATATATACTAATTTTGTTGATTAATAGTTATCTTAACTACTTATAATTAGTTTATTAGTTAGTTACTGATTTACACTATGTATCATTAAATTAAAAAATAATGTTTCTTAACACATTATTATTATTATTATTATTATTATTATTATTATTATTATTATTATTATTATTATTATTTCCGAAACATTAGATGTTACCAAACAACAAGTAGAAAAAGGATTGTAAGAAAGAGAGGAAAGTAGAAGAACTGATTCATCCCAATTCAAAGTGGAGTAAACATTCAAAAGACTAAAAAAATTACAATGGATTTGAATTCTTCTCCTTCCAACTACACAATTCCTGTGAATGGAACAATCCCTGTTGCTTCCACCTTCGCCAGCGCCACCGCGGCGATGGAGAATGCTCCGCCGGCGAACGGTTCGGGGGACCGGAAACCCATTGCTCTGTGGCCGGGGATGTACCATTCTCCGGTGACCACGGCTCTGTGGGAGGCGCGGGGCCAGATTTTCGAGAGGCTTCTTGACCCTCCGAGGGACGCTCCTCCACAGAGTGAATTGCTCACCAGAACCCCCTCGCAGAGCAGGACCAGCATCTTGTACAACTTCTCCTCTGATTTTGTGCTCAGAGAGCAGTATAGGGATCCCTGGAACGAGGTCCGAATTGGGAAGTTGCTTGAAGATCTTGATGCCCTCGCTGGAACTATTTCTGTCAAGGTGCACTTTTAAAGTTTCAATTTTTCTTTGTGTTTTTGGGATTTTAAAAGGGTTCGTGGAGTTTTGTTTTTTGGGTATTGCTTCTTATGTGATTAGAAGGTCAATGGTGATGGGGTTGAACTCAAACTGAGGCACTTGTGGTTTCAGATTTTTTTTATAATTATTTTGTGCTGTGTTTTCTGGTTTTTTTAGGTTTTATGGAAAGATTTAAATTCTCGTGTACACTCTAGACAGCTTTTACACGGAAAAACAGTCAAAATTCATGACTGAAATAAACTTATATCATCTATAATTGAATTTGAATGATAGTATAAAGATTCACATAGCACTTTAATTAAATTCTTGTAAGAATCGGGTATCTGGGTAATGTTTGTAATATGACTTCGTTCATTGAGTGTGGTGTAAAGAGGTAAATGAGGATGATAAGGCAGAACTTTTCAAGTTCAAACTAGGTTGTACTTTGATGATTGGCATTTGTGGTGAATGACTTGTTTGTTTTGTAGTAGGTCAAATGTAGTTTGATACTTGTTTGTATTCTGGAAAACAGGAAGTTTTCACATGAACGTTAATTTAAATTTGGAAACCTGAACTGGCATTTTTACACGTAGTTAAGTGGGGTACTTAACTACATTCTAAATTCTAATGAAGATTTCATTTGATGTACCTATTTTTGACTGTGGTGTTTGTTGTTTGATTGTGGAATAGCACTGTTCTGATGAAGCTAGCACAACGAGGCCACTTATAGTTGTCACTGCTTCTGTTGATAAGATTGTGCTGAAGAAGCCAATTAGTGTTAACATTGATCTCAAAATAGTTGGTTCTGTTATATGGGTTGGGCACTCCTCGATAGAAATTCAACTGGAGGTTACTCAGTCCAATGAAGGTACATTTCTTAGGGCTTATGCGGCTATGACAATATAAGTAGTTGATGGTTTATTCATAACAGTGTACATCATGTTGCATAGACCTTAAATTTCTCCTCGTATCTTTCCACATAAAAATTATACAAACCTTCATAATAGAATCTCATCTTCATTCTTTTTAATATCCTCCAATACTCCTTTTTTTACCAAAATTGCTCCACAACTTATGCCTCGTCAAAATATGCGCAGAGGGCAATGATTCAGACTCCGTAGCACTAACAGCCAACTTCATATTTGTTGCTCGAGACTCAAAAACTGGGAAAGCTGCTCCAGTGAATCGACTTTCACCAGAAACAGATCATGAAAAAGTTCTTTTTGAACAAGCTGAAGCAAGAAGTAATTTGAGAAAAAGGAAAAGGGGAGGGGAAAAGAGAGAGTTTGAGAATGGGGAGAAGAATAGACTTAAGGCCCTTTTGGCTGAGGGAAGAATCTTTTGCGACATGCCAGCTTTAGCTGACAGGAACAGTATTCTTCTAAAGGATACCAGTCTTGAGAATGCTCTAATATGCCAGCCACAGCAAAGGAACATCCATGGTCGAATATTTGGAGGTTTCTTGATGCATCGTGCATTTGAATTGGCTTTCTCGACAACCTATGCCTTTGCTGGATTAGTTCCTTACTTTCTTGAAGTTGACCATGTTGATTTCCTAAGACCTGTGAGTATTTTATCCATTCTTTTACAAATTTCAAAATTTAACTGTTAACATGATTCTGTATCATATACACAGTTGGCACAATCTTTGATATTTCTATAACCAATTTCAATCAACTACAGTTACAAAAAAATTGTTACAGGAGTTTCAAATTGTTTGAATTGACATCCAAAATCTAGATTCTAGGGTAATTGTGTGTTAAGTTTGTGGAAGTGAGAGAGGGGAAGGGAAGTATTACAGTTTTATAACAGTGTTTTTGGGGTGAAATAAAACCTTTAAGTTGTGATCTTTTGAGTAGTTCTATTCTCGGACCTTATGTGTGCTATACAATTTTCCACACATTCTGCTCTTCTATGTGATAAAATGGACCCTTGAACAGGTTGATGTGGGGGACTTTTTGCGTCTCAAATCTTGTGTTCTGTACACGGAGGTTCATGATCCAGATCAGCCACTTATCAATGTTGAAGTTGTTGCTCATGTTACACGACCTGAGTTGCGTTCTAGTGAGGTTAGTCTCTACAAAAATGAACTGTATAAAATACACAATCATTATCAGTTGCACTTTTTCTTCTTGCAACTTCGAAGTTATCAAAGATTGTAATCACCATTGTCCGTTCTTACAGGTATCAAATACTTTCCATTTCACTTTCACAGTGCGTCCAGAAGCCAAGGTGACGAAAAATGGATTTAAGCTTCGAAATGTAGTGCCGGCGACGGAGGAGGAAGCATGCCGCATATTAGAGCGCATAGATGCTGACAACTTGAATGAGTTCTTCAGAACATAAGAGGAAAAACAACAATTAGCTAATAATGTGAGCAGAAGTTCAAAAGATTATAGCTCTTACATAATAAATTTAAAAGCCTCATGTTAGAGAGCACTAGTGTGTCTTTTATGTTAGCATCATGACTTGTTAGAAGGAAATTGGTGCTTAGACAAGTGTATGAATCTGAATTCAGTAGGCACTATTGTGCAAGTAGTATGAGGAAAACATAGTTAAGTTAATGAAAGAAATTGTACTATGAGTTCTGCTACATTTGTTATGCATATGAAATGAAGCAAATTATATTATTACTTCTTAGAAGTCTCATTGTATCTTCCACATAGCAGTTATACAAACCATTTTTGTGCTTCTTCATTTATTGGAGAGGAAAGGAGTAGCGGTTGCAATCGACGACTTAAGTGAGAAAAACTTGATATAACTAAATAATGTAAGAAATATCATATAACTCTAATCTAATCATACCAACATTCTAAATAACTCTATTTTAAAGTTTTTGTAGAAATTATAAGCAAAATACATTATCCACTGCATATTAAACATATTTCAAGATTTAAAAGTATGAATCTTTATCACTAAACACCAAACGTGACAGTATCTCCACTCTCTATTCACGGAAGCAAGAAGATTATCTCTATTGTAAGTTGATAATAAAATCTTAGATTATAGAAAGATTTTTTTTTCCAGAAAAATATTCTATAATAATAAATACTTTTTTAAATATAAATAACATATCATTAAATAAAATTTTGTAGGAGCCTTGAAAAAATAAGATTTTAAAAATATATAACTTTGTAGGACTTACAATCCCATGTCGTATGCACTGAAGATACTCTAACGATGTTTCTCTATTCAAGCAAAACTAGAATGAGGTTCCAATACCAATCCACAATAATAAGAATTATTGTCTAGTAATTTTATGTTTTCAATCCACAATAAAAGAATTATTGCGTATTAATTTTATACTTGTGACCCTTTTAGTTGTGCTTTTTTATCTATTAATTTCAATATTACAGACGTGACGTTATATATTAAGTTGAATATATTGATATTCTTGTAGTTATTATTCCTATTTTGTGGATATATTTAATATTGATTTTGTCATCATTATAGTATTATAAATAGTCTTTAATCTCTTTCAAAAAACTAATAGGCCCATTTAAATAGAAGTGTTATAATCTGAGTTGCCATAATAAATATCAATTCAAAGAAAATGTATATACAAAACAACTCAGTTCTAACTGAAATTTGTTTTCTTGGAAATAATTGAAAAGCTTTGTACATGCTTACTACAAGCTTATGTAGTAGTAGATATGGAGGCTTTCTCCCCCTAAAGAAAATCTTTTACTATATATAAACTGAAGTCTCTTACAAGGATTTTTACAATTTAACAAGAAAAAATAACTTAGAACAATTTTGGCCAGATCAATAAAAAATGAACTGGTACCAGATATTTAGGAGAAGATGCAGCCAAAAAGTGAGTTTAATGAGTGATGTAGCTAAGGTGATCCAGGAAGTGGTTGTGGAAGCATTGGGTTAACTGGCACAGGGAATTTATGGGCTGAACTAACCATGGTTCTCTCATTCATCATTCCAACTTCTTTGCAGACACGGTCAAGAACTGCTACAAAGTCTCTTACAACCATGAAGAGTCTAAATGGATGGGCTTCTTCCTTTGCCAAGTTCCCATGAAAATACTCTGTAATCTCCTTCACAAGGGAGGAAGCAACACTTTCTTGAGCTTGAATTTTTGGAATTTCCTCCTCAGCCATTCTGATGAATTTCTTCACTGATTCTGTAAAATTCTCACTGCTTTGGTTTAACTGCACAACCTCTGCTATGGTTGCAATTCCTTTGGAAAGTTTTGACACATCGCTGCTGAGAACTTCGGAATCCATAGCAGCAGCCTTCTTCACATTTGACAGCTCTGAACTCAGGCTTGATACAACTTGTAGGCCAAGCCTCCTACACTTGCCATCTTCGTTCAAACTAGAGCTTGGAGTTTGATTAGTGTCAGAGAGACGTGCACCTTCGGTTCGACTAATTTCTTGTACAACAAAATGCAGCAAAGTGGTTTTGCCATCTGCGCCTTTTACATCAGCCAGCTTGAGAAGTGTATCAAGTTTGAAAGCCTCTGCATCCCCACGGTTGGTTCCCACGTTCATGCGGTTCCCAGTTTTAAGGACAGCCTCCAAAAGCTTCAAGAACATTCTACAATGTCGCAGCTCTTCACAGGCAGCCTGGAAAAACACCGATCAGAAGAGGAAGAAACTTTAAATCATAACATCTAATGTATACAAGAAACATAATTGAATTCTTCTTGGCCTCTTATGAACAAACTATGTTGAAATAACGCAAGAATAACAAGGAAGGCATGGAAGAGGTAAGACATTGTAGACATATTTTGCTGGAATTGAAATTTCAAATGGTAGTTTTTGAAGTACACTCTATATATGCATCGAATTCCTACCAACAAAGACGTGTATCAAATTCAGAACATCAATCTATCATCTTGACAGCAGCAAGAATAATCCTGAAGAAATGAATAATATCAGTGTGAGATTGATTAGATTACCTCTAGTGTTTGAAAGGATGTTCTAAGATACTCCACTTCAGACTCAAAACTGGCTATGAAAAGCATTGCTTCAATCCTTTTAAATGCGAAGGGTACATCAAGCACTGCCTTCAAAAATTTCTCAGCCAGACCAAGCTTGGTTTGTGAGTCATCTTTATGCTCCCTCAATTTACGTTCTTCTTCCTTGCTTGGTGCCATTCTTAGTAAGCTTTCAAGTAATTCTGTTCCAAGTGCATCAGTACTACCTGTAGAGAGGTAAATTGAAATAGGTGCATCATCAGTATATACAACTACATAGTTGAAAGTGGTTATCAGAACTAACTATGGTCCATTAAGCAACTCTTCTGCAACATAATTATTTAAAGATAACCATGAACTAAATTATGCAACTATCTTAGAAGAGATTATCCTGCAAATCTATGCTTTGAGTAAGAATAGAAAATAAGGAATAGAACTAAAAAACCTACTCTGTAACTGAAGGTGGGAATGAGAAAATATACCTTCTGAAAGTGCTTCACACACTTCTTCTATAGTGACATTAAGCGCTTTCAGCAATATTGAAATATTTTGCGACTTTTTAGGATCGAGTATTCTCTCCTCCTGATTTGGCGGGTGAGAAACAGAGTTTGTAGCTGCATCCTTGCCCTTAGGGTTTGGTGTGTTCACTACAAACAACGTTTCAATCATTTTCTCATTCAATCTGCAGCCAACCCAATTCAATGTTACTCAATTCAAGAACACCAATCGCAACATAAACAACAATTATCAACCACTAAATTCCATCCACAAAACAAGGAAAGGGAATTAAGAAACTTCATAGCAAAACACCATCTTGAAATCATTACATCCAATTTGGGTAAAATAGCAAACTGATATCTAAAACTAAAAGGCTAAAAATTTAACAAACGTTAGGGTTAGAATCTTACTTAAATGAACTGGACTTCATCTGATCCCACACCATTTCACGTTCAGAGCTTGTTCTCACTTTGTCCCAATGCAGGGGCTTCAATTTTGGTTTACCAGTCTCTTCAATTTCCCTCAAACTCCCCGGCAACTCAACATTGGTTGCTTGGTTTTGCAACACAAAAGGCCTCGAAGGAGGCACCAATTCCGGTGGCCTTGAAACGGGTTGACCAACCGGTGTTGACGGTCCCAGCGCTTGAACTCCCCACTGCTTCCTCTGCCGTGGCAATGGCGGCGGTGGTGGCGGAGCAGGGCCTGGAATCTCCCAATGCTTCCTCTGTGGCAAAGGTGGGGGAGCTGGAATGCTTCGAATTTCATCAAACGGTGTTGTTATTGGCATTGACAGTACAGGAATGCTCCAGTGTTTTCTCTGCGCGCCAAAAGAACCTCTTTCGGTTTCCGGTGATGAAAGCAGGGCGGGTGACAAAGGCAACGATGACAAGCCAGGTAACATTAGTCCGTCGGAAACACTCGACATTCTCGGAGACTGATCGAAAGTGTGATGACGTGTCACGTTCTCCGGTGAAGATGGTAGAGAAAAAGCGGAAGACGAAGAAGCATTAGATAGTCTCTGTGGTGGCGGTGAAGATAATGCATTTTCATTTTTCTCCAGTGTTCCTTCGTGTAATGATGATGGTGCTGCATCTGCATGTGCACATGCACTTAATGCATCGTTATCATGTTCAGCAAAAACCGTATCTGGTGTTGAGCACATCGAAGAAGAAGAAGAATGCACGTGCTGGTGGTTGTAATTCTCCGGCGATTTCGGCAGCGTGTTCCCATAACTCGAACTCGCCCGCGGCGGCAAGTTCGTAATAGACCTTTCCGGCGATCCGGAAGAAGAGGAAGAACGCGAGCTAGAGGTCACGCTTCTATCGGCGGCGAACACTCGCCGGGATACCGATCCGGTTCCGCCGGAGCCTCCCAACGACGAACCTCTCGGCGAGTAAAACTCGTCTTCGTCCTCCTCCGCTGTCATGAAACCCGCCTCATCGCGGGGCGCCGGCGGAACCGAAAGCTGCCGCGCGAGCGGGGGAAGCGGCCGGAGCTCCGGCGATTCCATTTTCCTGTCACCATCGCCGACTTCGGTTTCCTCGACCATGTGAGAGTTCACGACGGTGCCCAGGTAGAGAAACTCGGAGCTGGCGGAGGACGTGTGCCGAAGCTTGCGTGTTTCGACGGAAGTTTCGGCATTGCGGCGGAGCGGGCGGAGACCGGTCTCGGAACGGAGTACTTTGCCAGCTGGGGAGGGGGGAGCGTTCCGGCGGCGGCGGTAACAGACGAAGGTGGAGATGGAGATAACGAGTGCAGCAGCGACGACGGCGGAGAGAGCGACTGGGAGGAGTTTGTTGGAGGAGGAACTGGGTTTTGGGGAGTGAGGGAGAATGAGGGAGGAGATGTTGGCAGGAAAGGAGGCAAAGGTGATCGGAGAAGGAGGAGGAGGCGAAGAAGGGTATAATGGGAAAAATGGTGATTGTGTTGTTGTTGTGGTTGCTGTTTCTGGTGTGGTGGTAATGGTGGTAGTGGGGATGGTGGATGAAGAAGGGTATTTGGGTTTTTGTTTTGAGGCTGAAGGAGAAGGATGAGGAGGTGGTGGTTTTGGTGGTTGAGAAGGAGAAGGATGAGAAGGTGGTGGTTTTGGTGGGTCAGAAGGAGAAAGAGAGGTTAAAGGAATAAAGGGTTCATGGAGGATCCTTCTGTTGAAGAACAAGGGTTGTGAAGAAGCCAATGCACACAACAAAAACAAGTAAAAGAAGAAGAAGAAGAAGAAGGAGGAGGAGATTTGCATTTTCTGTGTTGTGTGAAGTGAGTGAGTGGATGAGTGAGAGAGAAAGAGAGTGAGATATGTAGTTATGGCAGTGGGGACTTTTGGTGCAGAGAAGAAAGAAAGAAGAGAGAGTGTGAAAAGGTTGAATTTATGAAGAGATGAAAAGGGTGTTGCATACAGCTAAGATTCTCTTGGTCGTTCTGTTTCACTACTTGAAGCTTTTGCACTTCCACTGTTCCATACTCTATGCTTATGGAACTTCTTCACACTGTGTTTGAGTTGGGTGATTTAATTTTAGTGCATGCCACTACTACAACCCAATCATTGTTTCACCTTTCTCTTTCTCTTTTTTTCCTATCTTTTTTCTTTCCTTTTAACCTTTTGACATTTTTGGTTAATTGGTACATGGAAACAGTGTCACAGGCCACACTGATGAAGATTTTTGTAGGAATATTTGGTATGCAACATTCACAGTTTTTCCTTCAGTATGAGGACAACCAAAGTAGTTTTCTAATCTTGAGATTTGAGTTGCTTTTAGAATGAGTGTTCAAACAGATAATAGTTATGTACTTAATGGTACAGTGTAAATTTAATATTTCATCAGATTATGACCCAATATAAACTTAATTAGTATGTAAAAATCCTAAATGCTTGAACAGAACTTACACTTCAGTTGACAGAGTTGAATTAAATTTAACTTTAATGATAGTTTTTAATTGTTTGTGAATGTTAAATCTTTTACAGCATAAAAAACAGATTAGCCGTATCAAAATTATTATTAAAAAATGAATCGAAATAAATATAACATACGAATTATGAATGGAAATTAATACAGTAACATTTAATTCTGATGTTGCAACTCATTTACTGTATCTATAAATTCGTATTGTTTTTCCTAAGATTTGTTTTCACAATGCTAAAAATCATAATTATATAAGTAACACCAGACATTCAAACTTAATTTAATTAAACTAACCAACTTTCCATGAGTTGTATAAATACTTCTCATAAGTACTTCTCAGCATTTCTCATAATCTTTTAATTATTAATGTCCATTTTTTAACTAAAATTTGTTGGTTAATCTTTCCCTTCATTTAAAAAAAACAAGAAATGCAATATTATTTTAATTTTAATAAAATATTTATGATTTTTTTATTGCTACGTTACCATAAATACATCTATATGATGTAATTAAAAACTAGATGGAGAATAAATATATAAATGAGTAAAAATAGTTAATGTTTAAAAATAACATTTAAATACAAATAATTTTAAAATGTCAATTATAGTTTATATACATTTTTCACCATTAATCCTCCGAAGTGTCTCGTGACGAGACTCGTAGCTTCAAAACGGACAATATATCAAATGCGTTGATTGATTCTAATAATGTTATCTCAAAAAACTTAAAATTGGAATATTAACACCGTCTATGAAAACAAAACGAGATTAAAAAACGAATCTTCCTTCCTAAGAGAATGGAACACGAAATTCCAAACTTCAAAGCAGACAATATTTCAAATATACCCTAATAATACTATCTCAACAAATTTGAAATCGAAACGTATAGAGAATCATATAATATTAGATAAGATAAAAAGATGTGATAATGATAAAGGATAAAGTTTAAGGAAGGTTAAGATTCTATGTTATTCTTATTTGTCTTGTTTTCGTACTTCTATAAACATGTTGAAATAACAAAACAAAAATGCATTAACAAACAGGATAATTGATGTTAGTTTAAAAATGGTTATTATAATGGTGATGCAGGGATTATATTCGGAAATGAAAAGTGTGAAATTGTAATTTGATTAGAGACAAAAAACGATGGACTTTCGGTGTTACTCTGACGCGGCGCATGAATTAAAAAAATCTCAAGTCCTTAAAAAGAAGAGATGGAAGCAGTATTTAGTTTGACAAAATGACAAGAAAGAAAGCCAAAAATATACAAACTTCCTTAAAGTCCGGGGAAACATGTTTCATTGACCATGATAAGGATGGTGCAGTGAAAACCTGTGATTTTAAAATAAGGATGTTTTTCACTATTTTTCATTATTGGTCTCACCAAGTAAATTTTTGAACCAAATGATTAACACGATAAAGTGGTGATTAAAAGATGGAGTATTTTATTAGGGAAATGTAAAAAAAGGTCATAAAAAAGTCATATTAACATCTTTTAAGAAAGCATTGGTCCCTTTGTTTTTCAAATCAGGTACACTTTTTTTCCCTTTAAATAATAAAAGTCTCATGAAATAAAATGCTTGTGGATTATAGTGTTTTCTTTTTACTTGTGGGGTAGCAGTAAGCCTACCTCATTAACCTTATGCTATGTTCATTCTTTTGGTGGAAGCTTTAAAATACTTTCATGGATACAAAAAAGATTTTCCACTGTTGAAAGTTGCCTCCTCCTACAAAGATAAGGACATAAAGGAATGATTGAATGAAAACACAGAATAGACACAGTAAATCCATTTTAATCATTCATGCGTAAGTTAATTTTAACTTATAATTAAACTTTTTTCTCTTATTTTTCACTTCTAGAATAAGATTATGGAAAAATTCATTCAAACAATTATTCGTAATCATTATTATATGTTAGTTCATAGATATTATGGATGTCCACCGTCTTTAATTTTAGTCCTGACAAAGATGCAAACATTTAATAATATTTTTCTTCATTGTGTTCTCTTCTTTTTTTGGCCAGTCTCCTAAACTAACTAATTCACTTTCATTGTTGATGTTGCCAAAAATTTGTTCAGAGTATAAATACTAAACATCCAGATTGATTCTGCTTGTGCAGTGTTTGATGATTACGTATTTTACATCCTAAAATTCAAAAGTAGAAAAAGAATGATTGTGAAATTAGAAATAAACAATTTAAGAGTACCAAATTGTATTTCTGCCATACAAACGTCAGTTAAGTATGCTATAACCAAAAAAACTATTGTGGCTTTGATGGAGTTGGAGATGATGGTGGCTTCAAATCCGGGTACTGCAAAAGAGAAAGACAAAAATTATTGAGATTTTTATTTCTAAAACATAAATGTAAGAAAACAGTAGTAAGTATTGATGTTTATTGTGGCTCTGTTTCATGTTTTCAAATCATGCAAGCAAATATCTTAATAACAAAATCAATCAAATTTATAAAAAAAAGATTGGCATCTTCCATTTTTAGCATACTGGAAATATATAAAAGAGAACACACATGAACTGACAAAGTTGGAATCACCATTGTGGGATCCAGTCTATACTCCAATGGACCTTTCCATCCCAAATCAGCTAAATCAAGTTCATTCTTAAATTTACATATTGACACCACCAATTGAGATACACAAAGTTCTGTGCATGTGATTGCTTGAGATACAATTACTGTCAATATTCAACACTTCAATCTAAAGGTATGATTTCTTCTCACTATTTAAAAATATTGCATAACTGTTAACTACAAACGTAGATAGCCATAACTTCTGAATCTTGAAGGTTGTTGTGAACTTGCATCAGAATAGAGAGAAAATTAAAGAGCAAATTAAAAGCACGCAAATGGTTCCTCTTTTATTTTTTATATCCAATAAGGTTGCTATAATTGATATGATATCAAACCATCAGAATTACAATGTTCTTTCCAACTATCATATGCACCCATGAGTCATGGATGCAACTATTTATACTCAGCTGGCTTGGAACGCTTGTAATCCCTTTCTTAATATCTAAAAACAATTGAGACGGTTGGGTAGGGTACTTTGAAATTTGAATTATGACATTAAATGATAAATAAAGTTGCTGCCACTGCCACGATACCAGTGAGTTGTAGCATAACGAGGTGCAGTTAAAAGGTAAAAAGAACAGGTCAATAAGTTACTCCATCATTACTACCAATCAGGGTGGTAAAAAGCATAGAATCCCAGTGGAGTAAGAAAAGGCCCATCAAGAGAATTACTTCCTAGGATTCTTTTAAATTCCTGGAAGGAGGGTATTCACTATTCGATTAGCCTCAAGACACCAGGAGTAACTTCATCAATTCTGTGTCTTTTAAGTTATTCATATCTGTTTTGTTTTTATTTTTTATATTCCTATGATCTTTGCAAATGATGAACTGGAAAATCATAGAGGCTAAAATTATATTTTCTAAAAACAAGAATGAAAATAATTGGGAGTTTTTGACATTTTAATATATTTGCCCCCCTCCCCCACACGTAAGTAGTTAGTTCTGCCCATGGGACATAGGTGGATTTGGTAAAATGATAATTGCTAACAACCCTATAGATAATCGTAGGGATTTGTATTCAGAATCTTTCAGTCTTACTGTTATCATTTCTGATATGAGAGGTTTATAAACTGCCAAAGCTAATTCAATATATCCCGCTTAAACCATTTTCTATCATCTTCTAACTCATCATGACTCGAGATATTACTTCAATCATTAAAAGGATGCCACAATGTTGTCCAGCCAAAAAGGGAACAATGATGTAGCTCACTGTAACCAAAGGAAAGAAAGAAAAGCTAACTGAGGCATAGTGAATAGTCCACAGGGTTTCGTTTAATGTAAATAGAGGATAAGACCCCCAAAGGAGGAAAAAGGTAAAATGGGTTTCTCAGACATCACACTCATTAGCCATAAAGAAACTAGAGTACTCGAAAGTTAAAATATTGGGATTGCATTACTTTCCAACATGATTGATAGTGAAAATATTTTTTGAGAGTATTTCAATACTATATCAACATACCTCAACTGTGTTTTCCTAGGATCAGTTGTCATGTTAATCAGTACAACAAAACAATGGACCTAAAACACCAGTTGCAAGGCTCGTGCGGTGGAAGATATAGCACAGATGCTTAAACGAAGAAATAGAGATACATTGAAGTGGAACAATAACAGAGGTATTAAGATCTAAAAAATATAATACCAACAAATAGATGCTGAATACAAATCCTTAATATTATTTATACTGGGGTTACTTGCACAGTACTAAACCTAGTCCAATCTTTCAAAGCCTAAATAACCTTAAAGTCTACACCTCATTAAAACATTGCATTCTTGTCATTTGGCAACTAATTATTCAGAAATCACATTAAATTCAAAACAAAATAAACTGCAACAAATATGTATAACTAGATTAGTGAAGAAGTTGTCCCTGCATTTAAGCCAACCTGATATATATGCAGACAAACACATTAAGCCAAAGTGTGAAAATTTGTGAGTAAATTTCTGAAAAGAATGAAAACTATTGGCATAATTAATTTGGCCTGAACATTGATGTTATCAGTGTGAACCCAAATACAATACACTTTTGCCACAGTACTAATTTCACAGTAACACATGAGCTGAATAACAGTAATTTGGAACAAATTTGAGTTGCATAACTCATCGATCAACATTAACTAATTGACTGTTCTCAATTTAACTGTTAAACATACCCTTTTAGAACATGAAGAAACATGATACGAGAGAGTTGAGGATAACATACATTGGGATAAGGAGAGGAGGACACTACAGCCCCAGTTTTCACTTCTGGAATAGACTCTGCAGAACTTTTCACATTACCATTGTCCACCTTTTGGTTTTCAACAGGGGAGATCTCTTGGGATAACGAACTCTTATTTTTACTATCATTTTGCTGGATACGTCCATTTCCATTTGTATTGAGTTCCTTTGAAGATTTTACCCTTTTCCTTATATGCACAGAAGGGGGCAAAAGGGAATCCTGTATAGCCTGCAACCATGAAGACTCTTTTACCTTACTTTGAACAGATTTTGTGTAACAGATTCGTAAACTCCTTTTTTGGCATCAAGTTTAACTGAAACTGAATTACCAAAAATTTGATTTTTGAATCCACTACTTAGATATTTCTAATACTCTGAAGAGCAAGAATCTTTTATAGCTCTATTATAGGTGTTTTGATAGAGACAATGAAGAAAACCAACTTACAACCAATTTCAAAGGTTTTCATAATGTTAAGAAAAAATGTATAGAATGTAGACAGATGTTTGTTCTGAATTTCTGCAAAACAAACACAAGTGAAAGAGAAGAGAATGGCCATACCATCCAACCTTGCTCGCCTCTAACTCCACCTTTGATTGCATAGGCCTCTTTGAAACCATTCTTAAATAGTAACTCGGCAACTTTCATGGAATTATCATCAAAACTACCTTACACTCAAAAAGAGAATAGGGTGAGAAATTCTGCAGACATGTATAGTCTACTGTTTAAGAAATTATATTATTCTCGTTAACAATAAGATTCCTTTGTTCTTAGTCAGAGCTATATTGTAAGCAGATTTTTTTTCCCCAAAAAGATAACATAAGTGAAGTGTCCAGACAAAAGCTGTAATTCAAACAAATCACTCAATTGTAGGAAAATGAAAATGAAAAGTTGCAGATGGGCAAAAGCTCTCCAGGCACTTTCCAAGCCAGATAACCACAGTTTGAATGAGTCCTCTATTCACTCCACAAGAGTATAATGAAACATGAAATGGGGAGATCTTTTCGAAAGAATCAAAGTAGATAGTAGCTATCTATCAAGTGCAAAGTCAACAGAAAAAATTCTCATTCAAATAAAACCAAGTCAAGGGAATAATGGTAAGGAAACTGGATTGCTGCCACATTAAAATGTATACCCACTACCCATATTACATAGCACTGTATAATGTATCTTGTTCAAAATGGCAAAATTAAATTTTGTAGAGACATTTATTATGTCCCGGTATGAGGAAAGCAAAACACAAAATAATGTCAATTAATCAGTCAAATAACTTCATTCAGATTTCCTTTCTTCAAGCTTAATTGCCCTTTCCAGTTAAATTCAGTACATACTCGCTTTAAAATTTAAAAGGGAAATACATAAATCATATCCAATTACTTTCACTTAGCATCTCTTAAAGATGAACGGACTTCTATAGGAAAACATCAATACCATTCCAGTATATGCCAAATTAAACAATCCAGAATATCCACTTTTGCTCTAAACTTCTAAACGCAAATGTCGGCTTCTTTTCGATGAAACAGAATTATTATCTAGTTTCCTTTTTCCACTTCAATAACACACATGGTTCAGAATTCAACTTCACAGAGAAAACAATGCTTTAAACCGCGTGTTCAAGATTTCATGTTAACTAATATCACTAAAATAGCGTATATAAATGTTCTCATCCCAAGGATTAACGTTTCAACTCTTCAGTTCATCGCAAAGTTTATGGCAGATCAAAGTAGTCTGCATAAATAGGTATTTCAGAATGAGCTACGTCCAATGCAAAATTCCAAGATCATTGCAACATGAAATACTATTCTCTCTCCCATTCTCTATTTTTTATTTACCTGTCCAAAACACAGAGAGCAGTGTTCGACGCGTCCTTGAACTTCCCCAACACCTTCTTCAGAAACTCGTCTTCATTCCCACCATCAGTGAACTCAACATGCACCACTTCCTTCTCAATAAATTTCAAATTCGGCGACCTCATAAACCTCACGCTCTTCTCATCCCTTATGTCCAACAGCTGCGAGCTCGGATCATCGCGGAGCCTCCTGAAGGCGTCAATCGCCGACACGAACTTGCACTTCTTGAAATACTCCTCCGCCAGCGGAATCGCCACCAGCCAAATGAAGGCGCAGCCGGCCACGAAAAAGGGGTACCGGTTGAAGAAGCCGTCGATGGAAACCACAACGGACTCAATGTTGATTTTGCCATCGTCGGCGGCGACGTCAGCTAGGCACGGAAAGGGTGTGAAGAGGTTGAAGAGGGTGAATGAGAAGAAGGGTTTTGCTAATGCATTGGAAGAAGGTATTTGGAGTGAATGGGGTTGAAAAGGTTGAATTGTGGAGTGTTCTGGGTTGTGGGTTGAGAAATTAGAGAAGCTTTTGAAGCTTTTGAAGGTTTTGAGCTTGTGGGGTTTTGGGGAAAGTGGATAAGGAGAGAGAAGAAGAGAGAGAGAATCCATGAGAGTGTGGTTTTGCAGAGACACACTCTTCTCCAAGTTATTTACTATCTTCTCACACCAACCTTCAAATTTATATTCAATTTTTATTTATAGTAATAAACTTTTAAAAACCTGCATTAAATCTACTTATTATTCTATATATTTTTACTCTAAATTCACATACTTTTAAATTATAATTATTTGAGACTATGAAAGAAGGAAAATGGAGAAGGATGTGTTAGTCACGGAGAATACTATGGAGGACAAATTTTTAAACTAAAAGTACAAAAGAAAATAATTAAAAGGTAAAGTTGTTTGAATTAAAAAATGACTGAAAATTTTATAACTAATTTGATTGACTGATTGAATCTATTTTATATATATTTAAAAAATATTTTTTAAATTAGTTTGATGTAAAAACAAATTTTAAATGTAATTTGATATAAAAAAATTAAAATGTAAATTAAAGATAAAAGAAATTTTAAATTAAAACAAAAATCTTTATCAAATCATAATAAGTAAAGAAATTATATTTTAAAATAATAATATAGCAGAGTAGATTGTTTTATAAACTATCAAAATCTAAATTAATTTAATTTAATTTATTTACAATTTTAATACTATTATAATATATACATATATATTATGTTTTTATTTTTAAAAAAATTTATTTGAATAAAAAATTCAAAATTTTAGGATTTTAAATTTTTATTTGAAGAAAATATTTCAATTACTAATTATCAGTAAACACAACAATTGAGAAATAGTTTTGTTCTATATAGGAACATATCTAATCAATTTTGATTTTATTAATTGAGGAATTGCTTTATTAAATGATAAAATGTCCTATATCAAAAAATATTAATGTCAATATTGATTGAAAAATAATTTTAAATTATATTTTGATGAAGATTGTTAAAAAACAACCTTAAGCAACTTCAATTGAAAATAATATACTGATATTAACAAAAGAAATCGTATTTCACATCAACAACAAAATTTGTTAATATTAATGAAAATTAATAGTTCGGCAGTTGAAGAAAAACTTTCACTTGTATCTAAACCAATAAACTATAAAACATCTATTTGGATCTAGAAAGTCCAGTGTTTCGACTCAACATTTAAACATACAGATACACACTTTGAATAATATGGAAACCCAGAAAAGAAAACCCCAAGATTTGAATGGGAGTAGCTTTTTTTTACAGAAGAATAGAAGTACTTGAAACCTGCTCTTGTAAAACTTACAGAAAATTACCAAAACGAAATTCAATACCAGATGTTTTCTACAATATACACTTTTCTGAACTTATTTCCTGTACAAGATGTATGAATTCTATACTTCTAGAAACCGTATTTGAGATTCATGCGTATCAAGGTTCTTTATTCAAATTACCTAGGACTTCTTCCATGCATGCTTTGTAAGCTTCCATGCCTGGAACATGCTTTGCAATGTCCAAGCCAACAGTCATCCATTTCTTCCCTGCTTCAATCTGGCCCAACTTCACTGGCACTGCTGCTCGGTTCCATGCAGTCATGGCAAGCCACTTTCCTTCTTCAATTGGATATTCATCTTCCTTTAAACCAACCATTATCCTATAGGCTTGCCTGTACATGCCATACACAAGATCATCATCAGTATCACCCTTGTAAACGCTAGCCATGGATATAAGCTTGCGCATCACAAGAGCAACATTTGGATAATCTGGAACTGGTGATGATAGGAAAGATGAGAGGCATTCATTTAAAGCAAAGGAGGCTACTTCGTGATTCAACCGTGGTGCCTGTGAGGCAGAGAGACCAATTTGGAGGAGGTGATGGGGTTTGCAAGCCTTTGAACTGGCAAAGTTTCTCACATTGAGAAATTGTGACCCTGGGTCATTCAGCCTGCCTTGTATATCATAAGCACAGAAAGTGTATATGAAAAAAAGTTCAGGCTCAATGGTATTACTTTGGTCATTGTTAACTGAGCTCCTGGCCATATTTGATTTTAGCATCTGCATCCACACAAAATGGGAGCAAGAAAATGTTCAAGGGGATTGAAAACTAAAATATAACCTAAAAAAATTACTTCGATACCATATTTTATGCATCATGACAATCTAAAAGACAAATGCATCAAGCAAAATGAATTTGGTGCTACATGTTCATACCTGCCCTGCTCTATCTAGCAAGTGTAAAGCTTGCTTGACTTCAGTTTCTGACATTGGAGTCTTCCTTTCAAACTCTAAAGCTATCATTGATGATACAGAAAGCACTAACGATTTACAAACCATGACATTGTTCTCATCATCGGACCCCTCAACTAGGGCATAAAAATCAGATGCCAGTTTTAAGAACTCAGCTGATAATTCATAATTCTTATCCTGTCCCGTTTTTGTACCATAGTTCCATGAAGTCATAGCAAACCAATTCCGTTCCCGTCTGCCAACATCCTCTTTCCCAAAGAAGAAATCGGGACCAATCTCTGATGCTCGAGAATGGGCATGTTTTAAGAATTTGATAACTTGCTGCTCGTTACCTGGTTCTTGAGAGAGGACTGTCAGCAAGGTGCGCACAACTGTTACTTCGGCTGTGGGCATGGACTTTCCTGAAGCGTAGAAGTTTAGCATACTTGATAGAGAGGCAACAGCAACAGGTAGAGCATGACATGCAACAGCTTCATGCGCTGAAAGTGAGAGAAAATCTGGTTGAAAGTCAAGGCACGTTGTCATGGCTTCTATTTGATCAATAGCACCTTGGTGGTCATTCTTTTGGAGATAAATTTTGAACTGAGTTAAAACAAGTAAATGTCAATGTAAGTTCACATGTCATTTCTGTTGCAAACGTGTTTCTATAATCCTAATGAGATGCAAGTGGGGTTAGTTTCAACCAGCTTAAAGCAAAATTAATTTTAATTAGAATAGATCTTGAATTAAATATATTATGTTTGAATGTTTTTATTCTATCAAGTTAGTAAAACAAGACAACTAGTTAAGATTTGTTAAGTAAAATTCAATTTTGAACTTGTATCAATTCACCCAATATTAAGTTAGCTGATATTTTAAAATGTTTTTTATTATTTAACATAATTCCAAACGTGTAGGATAGCATTATAAATTTGTATGATGTGTGATGTATGCATATGGATACAAACAAGCACCAACACACGATTATTAATCATATTTCAATGTGATTTTGGATAGTTCAACATGAATTCAAGGGATAGCCTTATAAATTATATGATGTTTTATATACATACGGATACTAAAGCACCAACACACACTCGGTGAGAAGAAAGTGTACCTTAAGAAAAGCACAGACAACGTTAGGCTCGAGCTGCAGAGATACAAAAACATTGATAATATTTCATATTTGACTGAAAAATTAGTGCAACAAATTCAAAACTCTGTCAATAACAATACCTTTCCAGCCTCGTTGATGTATTCTTGGGCACGATCCAGCTGCAGGAGACCAAGGTGGCAGAGACACAGAACTCTATAGCCCTTAGCTCGAAGAATTCTGTTCTCTGTATCATGTGCAATATATAGCATTGATTTTTCAAAGAGTTCCGCACTGGTCTCATAATCTTTTGTTTGAAAATTATCGGCACCACTGCAAATCACATTAAAATATTGAGATCAGTAGCTTCATTTGGAGAGAACTTCCTAGTTAATGCAAAACGTTACGGAACGCAAATCTGGATCAGGCAAACGGTAAACCCCACAGCATGTGCATTTTATTTTTACCAAGGTAAAATCAATAATAATTTAGCCATAAAATATCACATCTAAGAATCAGAGTATAAGAAGTTGCTTATGTTCCTATTTTGACTTTGTAGGTACTCAACATAAAGGCAATCATGCTTGAAGTGAAATCAAGCATGAAACGGGGTCACCTCTTCGAACAAAAATTCATACCCTAATTAACCACTAGGTGAACAACTACTTCCTAATCTCCAATGCCATGGTGTCTTTATGTCCTTTAACATTAGTTCAACCACGAAGCTATCGCACTTAGTTGGCAATTTGACTACCAACAATAACTTCTATTCCATTATATTCAACCATACTCACTAAATATTTTCTTAAGAATACATTTAAGAAGATAAAACAGAAAGATAACATAGACAAACTGTTCTAAATTTGAAGTTTGCACACCCCACCGTGTCACATTGCAAAACTCACAAACTTTAGTATTCAAAGCAAATTAGGAATGAAAGATTCAGGAAGCTATACCAATTCCATAGAACAGCATGCATTGCCACTCTATCCTTAGCAGCATCTTGTCCTGCAAAGAGAGCCACCACCCTCTCATCAGACACAAGTTCGGCAACGACCTTAGCCCTCACTCTCCCCCCTTCCCCGCCACCACCCGCCACCCTATGTGCCACCCTCACCGCCGCGCCAGCACTAATATGACACCTTCCCAACAGCCCCAAGAACACCCCCTTCGCCGTCTCCGCTCCAGCTGTCCCTGCCGCCGCAAAATACGCCTCCACCGCCGACACCCAAACCCCCTCCGGAATCCCCCTGTCAATCACCATACCCCGCAGCTCCCTCTCCGCCTCACCGTGCCTCCCCAACCCTAACCACGCCTTCATCGCCAACACCGAAAGACTCGGATGCTCGTCACCGCCATCATTCGAGTCTCTCAAAACCTTCACACACTTGATCACACTCTCATATTCCTCTTTCTGCAAATGAATCGCTGCGATAAACCTAAGCGTCTTCCACCTCAACCCTCGGATCTCTACCTTCTCTTCCCGTGTTCGCGCTGTATCGAATCCCTTCTCGCAAGTTTCCAACGCCTCGTTCATTAGCTTCAGCGCCTCGCGATTCGCGTCCGCGCCACTGTTCAACAGCGCGCGTTTTCCAAACGCCATGAACTGCTTCGCGAGATCCGCGTAGTGGTCGCACGAACCGAAGAGGAAGCTCTTGCTCCGGTTAAGCAGCGCCACTGACAGGCTCGGGTCCCGAATCTCCCACGCTGTTCGGGACCGAGCCAGGTTCAGATCCAGCAACAGTCTTCTCTCTCCAGCGTCGACGATTGAATTGATGTCAAGCTTCGAGACCATATCAGTGGCGCGCTCGAAGCACTTCGCAGCGAGATCAAATTTTCGGAGGTTGTGCCATATTAGACCGGTCTTGTGGTAGAACGACGCCGATTTTATCGCAGGAGAGGGAACACCGGCTACTTCTCCGGCGATAGAGAGGAGGTCGGCGGCGATGTGTCGGAGTTCGGCTTGGTTTTCGGTAGTAGCTGATGAGGAACGGATGGCGGTGGTGTTGGAGATGTCGACGCATGCGTTCCAGAGGCGGTAGCTGAGCTTCCAGATCTGAAGCTTCAACGAATTCGAAAACGGAGTGAATTGACTCAGCTGAGTCAGACATTGCCTGAGATCGTAGGTAGTAGTTTCCGGCGGTGGTTTGTCGGCGGTGAGCGTTTCGAGTTGCTTGACAATTGCTTCGATATGGGATAGGCTACGATTGTTAGCCTCCGTCTCTCGTTGGAGTGGCCGGAGCTCCGGCGAGGATATCTCTGCAATTCTCATTCTTTTGGCGGGAAATTTTGAAAGGCTGGTTTTTCGGTTTTGTCTTTCGTTACAATTTACCTTTCATCTTGAAATTGCACTTGATAGACAACATTTTTTAATTTAATAGATTATTAATGGATAGTTAATTTATTAAAATATATTTTTGAAATATATTAATGGATAGTAAATTTACTTCAAAATGCATAAATTTGTGTTTTACTATTATATGAAATACAAATAATTATTTTAGAAAAATTTACCACGAACATCCAAATATTTTTAAATTTTTTTTTATATAAATTAAAATGTGTTTTAAAAGAAAGTGTCTTATCGAGACAAGATCATTGGAATCTAAGTGTTTTCTGATTAGTCTCTCTTCAAACTCTAGTGATTTAATCTTTAGGGACTTGTAGAAAATACTTCGACGCTTAAATCAGTAAGAACATCAGGATTATTAAACTAATATAATTATGTGAGAGTTTATAATAAATGTTCCAAAAAAATTTGGTTAATTTAATAAATGTCTTCCCACAATTTAGACCAAAAAAGAACACATCCGACTTGGATCATATCGGACATTTGGGAGTGTAAAGTAACGTTTTTAAGAATTTTTTTAATCTCTTATAATTTAAAAGTTTTTTTATCTTACATGTATAAAAAATATTTTTACATTATTATCCAATAAACAAATAATAAACTTGTTGAAATTTACAAAGTAATATGTATAGCATGATTTTTTTTAGTTCACCGTGAAATTCATTTTGTCCGGTATGAAATAATACTTTTAAATAGAAATTCAATATTTTAAATTAAATTATGAGTAAATTTCTATTTTAATCTTTAAGAATACAAACACTTTTGGAATTTTTGTATTATTTTAATTCCTATAAAATGTAGATATAATTTATGTATTATTGTTATTAATCATACGTGTTAACGAACTTTTTATTTCATCTTTCTATTTGTAGTCGTTATTATATATTTGTATTCTACGAGTTTAAAGTGGTTTTCTTTATCCTTCAAGCCTCAACTACCATATTTTTAATTTTTCATTACTTAAATATTAATATTGTGTTTGTTTTTAGTTGTGTACTTTTCAGATAGACAGAAAGAGATACATTAGTGTTGTTTGTTTCAACTCTTTTGAGAAGAAAATAAAAGACGGAAATGTGGAAGAAAATCATTTTTTTGTCACTCTCTCATGTGTAAGAAGAAAAACACAAGAATACAATTGGACAATAGGTTCTTTAAGGTTTTACACTTACTTTCTCCATATTATTGTAGAATTCGTAAGTTTTTATTCCTTTAAGGTTTTGATCATTATGCATGGCAAATAATCTTTTACCAATGACTAGTAACATGGTGAACTTACAAAGTTGTTTGAAAATTGTATTGAAAATGTGTGAACAAATCCTTTTATTTCACAACCAATACTCCGTTGTCCCTTCTTACTTGGTTTCTTATCATGAGTTGCATTTCTTTATTTGCATAATTTTAGTGTGGTGGTTTGTTGGTTTCGTGTAAGTTTGTGATGGTTGTGTTGGTTGCTTCATTTGTTGGCGGAGTTTGGTGGTAGTTTGGGTGGATTGTGTTTTGCTAGTGGGTTGGTTAGAGTGTGAAATTGTTGTCGTGTTGAAAAAACTATGTCCTTTGTGTGTTCATGTGAAAATCAAACAAGTAAGCTTTCAATTCATTTGAACATGTATAAAGGATGTTGTTGATAGAAAAAATGGTTGAAATTTGTGTTGTGGTTGATGACTGTATGCTTCATATTGGATTTAGGCGCAATGGTCGTGTTTTGGTATAAAAAATAATTGACTAGGAGGCACCAACATAATTGAATATGCTTAAATAAATACATAATAGATTATGATTCATACATAATGGATTATATTTTTAAGTATAATTGATTATGTTGTTTATGTTGGTCCTCCCATAATTGAAGATGGTTGGATTTTGTGTTGTGCGGTTGTTATTTGAAGGCACATAATCGATTAAGGCGACGTTGGGAATCAATTATAACTTGCTTTTGTTGTAATCTTTTTTAGCGGTTGTCTTATTTAAAAAAATATTTCTTTTGGTTCCTCCTAATGATGTTTATGATTATGCCTCATGCTTCCTATTTAACCTAATTGAGTTTTATTAAGTGACATCTCACTTAAGCAAAACATTACTTGTTTAAACAAGTTTTACGAAAAAAAGTCAAACTTTACCAAAGTGAACCTGCTTAAGCGAGTTTTTGACGAGTTTTTAATGCTCTAACTTTGATTTTTCTCATTGTCTTTTCCATTATGCTTTAGTTTTTTTTTCTATATTCTCAAAATTAACACAAATTTAAGAATAGATTGTTCATACTCATCTTATAATTTAAAAATACATAAAAATATTCAAATTCTTAAATTAGAAATTAAATTATAATTATCTTATCAATTAAAGTACATAAATATCTATTATTTTATATGAAATATTAGTGAATTATAACACTTTAACCTATTTTATATTTAAACCACATGTACTTTTTTTTATATTTAGTTTTAGCTTAGATGTTCTTTTTAGTGTTCTGTGTTTGTTATTATGAAAAATAGAAAACAATATATTTAAAATTACTAATTTTTAATACAATTTAATTAACAAAATATACGACAATGAATTATAATTCTATCATATCATATATCAGGTATCTATTACGGATTACAGGGCAACATAATTAATGTTATAATTGTTTAGATTATGATAATAGAATATTTTAGCAAAAAAATAATTTAAGAAATATGTTTGCTTCTCAGTGTTTTTTTATATTTTTTAAATGAAAACAAGTTTTCCCCCTAGTTTTTAATATAAATGGACTGAAATTATCTTTTAAATGATTCTTTAGGGTAAGTATTCGAAAATAAGATGAAAACAATTATTCACCCTAGTTTTTGAAATATTTATATTCAGTTTGTTTCCCTCTTTGTTCTACTTTACTCACCCCAGTTTTTACTTATTTATTTTATGTTCTATTTAACGCAATTTACATTTTCAATTAGGTCAAATTAGTCAACCCAAGAGAGGGAGTTAGGGGTATTTTCGGTACTAAGAAGTATTTAAACCTAATTCCCCACCGTTTCTTCTTCTCTTCACTCCCTTCGTAGCCAAACAACGGTGTCACTTCATCACCCGAGCTCGGTGGCGCGTGGAGCACAGTCGTCAATGGAATGGTTGAAGGTCTCGAAAGCGAACTTAACAGTATACATTCACCCTTCAAAGAGCAATCAAGTTTCCAAAGCCGTTCTCCGCGAACTCAGTTCCTTGCTTTTCACGTACGCGCCTCCAAACCAAAACCAAACCCTAACAAAACGTCACAATCATTGTCGTCGTTTTTATCTTTAACTTCTTCTATTGCAGGTTCAGCGAAATTGTCGGCGGTGTCGTTTTGGCCTACGATGTTAACTCGCTTGACACGTGCGCTAAGATCCTCCCCGGCGTTCACCCTTACCTCGGCGTCAAACTCAAGGCCAATTTGTTGCTGTTTTGTCCCAAGCCAAACACGCTTTTAGGTATTTCTTCTTCCCTGCCTTTTTTTAGTCCAGCAAATAAATTAGTGAAAAATCAATGCCTCGCGTCAATTGATAGGGTTTGTTTGGTTGGTTTCAGAAGGGAAGGTGGTTAAGCTTACGCAAGAGTCAATTCACGTTGTTGTGCTTGGCTTTTCCGCTGCGATTATAACAGAGAAGGACATCAGGGAAGAGTTTGTGTGCAAAACGGTGAGTCTGGTTTCAACTTGTTTGAGCGATTATTTAACCGATTTGTGCTGCTGTTATGGTTTGTGTGGTTCTTATATTGTAGATTAATGAGAGATTCTTTAGTGTTTGTGATTTGGTTTAGCAATTAATCAATTAGAGGTGTGTTGATTAGCGATCAATTGAATGTGTGTTTGGATGCAGGTTAATTCAAGGTTTAATTATTCACTTAGTTTCCGTACTTACACAATCTTTACTACTTAGTCTCTATATACATAAAAGCTACTCGTAGTAGCCTCTACATGCACATATTTCAATTCATTGCAGTCTCTACACACATTTTGTCCCTATGGTTTTGTATGACTGGGACTTAAACAAGTAGTTTTAGGTTTAGGGACTAAAACGTAAAGATTGCAGAGGTACAGGAACCTAATAAGTAATTAAAGTTTTATTCAACATTGATGTGGATCAAATGAAGCTAGGATGACTAACTTTTGCGTGTTTCGTTCAAATTTGATATGGAAATATTGGAATTTTTAATTTTGAAAGTTGTTTTCGGACATGCTTTAATTAGTGGCAATGATTATTTTATTAGTTCTATTTGTTTTAGTGATTAATTAGTGGTGCTGATACGGTTTATGTGATTCCTCTTCCTCTTTGTAGAAAAAAGGGCAAGAGGTGTATGCAAGCAGGTCTAACAAGCGACATGTGATAAAGGTCGGGACCATGATACGGTTTTTAGTCAAGAGGTGACATACTATTTATATGCTTCGGTTAAGACTAATTGTGTAGAATGTATATTCTTGGGAATTGAGTGTGACTTCATATCTTGATGCACATTAATATCAATAAATAGTATTACCTATCCTAGTTGATACAATGAAGAAATGTCAAGCTTTAACAGAATGTGTTTCCCACTTGGTGAGGTTGTCTACAATGAAGAAACACCATACTTGCAGACTTATATGAGTAGTAATTTGGAAATAGTCGTAAGTTTGCAGGACTGTTTATCATTATATTATTAGCTGTATCTGAATTTATCAGAAACTTCACAGTTTTGACATATTCATTGTATGAGATTATGCATTTGTGTTTTTGTTTCTGTGAATGGATTCAAGTGGGCACTGATAGCATCTTATGCATATGCAGTGGGTATCATATAATTGTTCTTTTCTATTGTTTTCAGGGACATGTATTCCGTGTTTGATTGTTTCTACAGTAGTGTAGACAGTAGAATGAGTACTATGAGTATTTTTGTTCACAGAAATGAAATTTTATTAGAGACCAAATACTGATAACCTCCTGATGATGAAATTTATATGAATTGATGGTAATAAGATTATGAGTTGAACATTTCATCACATGATTAATTTCAATGATTTATCTTTTGTAGTTTTGATGAAGAAATACTTCATATTTGTGGATCTCTGATTCCCGATCACACAGGCAGCATTTATTGGTTGGACAAGAACTTAGAAGTTGTTTCCCATGCTGACAGGTTTTTCTCTTATAATGTATTTGTCCTGTCAAGACAATACTTTTGAAAGTATATACTTAGCTGTCTTAAAAACATACAGGAGTGAAAAGAAGAAAAGAATTGAGCCAGAACGAATAATGCTTGAACAAGGTGCTGTGGATGGGGAACTGTCAAACTTGGACATTGTCCAAAAGAGAACAAATGCAAAGAGGCAAAAACACTGGGAGGAATCTTGAATGTAGCATTGGAATCTTATTTTGTAGTGCATTTTATCCATAGGTAAATTTTAAGTTTTTAATAGTGGATTATATATTGAGTGTCTAATGCCTAGAAATTTTATGTAGGGTGTCAAAGTGAGTCAATTCAGTTTACATGGGTTATCTTACCACATGTGAGCTAAAAATGGGTTAAGCTCAGCCCGACTCACTTTATGATGAGCAAAGATAATTTTTAACTTTGCTCTATCCACTATTGGTTGGGAACTTAGGACAACACTCACTAAATTTAAAAGAATATAAAAATAATGTTTTTCATTAATGGTCTTTTTATATATGTGTGTATATAATAACATTGAATATTTAAATAGCTAACCAATATTAAGAGTTCTAATATATTCAATTTGTAATTATTTTTTAAATATGAAAACGGGTCAACCCGTTTATAACCCAGCTCAAACCTGTTTGACTCACGGTTAAATGAGCCAAGTTGATTTTGATCCACAATTGAAAACTCCTCAATTTTTCAACTCAACCCGTTCCAAACCCATGGTGAGCTTGCTTAACTCACTGGTTGCAATTCATTCTGACACCTCTAATTTTGTGGTTGATGGTCTGATGAATGCGTTTTTGCATCAAGTTTTTGACTCTGTGGTTTTTGTTTCTGTAGTACGATACGACAACACTTAATAGGGAGCCATGTTTATCTTGAACAAATGCCCGACTCCTTTGTGCTCATTATGACACATTACACCTCACTGTAGGATTCCTTTGAAAAGCTGCCATTCTTTGAATGTCTGAAATAGCAAACCTCCTGGAAGATAATGAAGGAGAAGCTTAAAAATATATTTGATCTCAGCAAATTTTAAGGCTGTAGTGACACCATTAAGTTGGGTTGGAAGCATCCGGCTCCAACCAGCTGTACCCAACAGTTTCAAACATCTTTATTTTTCATCAAAGCCCTTTAATTTTATTTTATTTTTAAAATGTCATTTACTGTGTTCTTTTTCATGGAGAAAAATTAAAAAAATGACTTCAAACTCTTGAAACTTTAACATGTTTGAATCAATTTAAAGCTTATAGACAAAAATCCAGTCATTGAATGCAAAAAAATGTTTGCATATCTTTATCAACTCAGGCTTAATAAAATGTTGGATATAAGGTATTGATGAGTCACTTTCACATTGTTGCTATAGTCATGGTTATCAAACTCGCGAGTCAACTCGTTGACTCGTCCGAGTTTACGTGCCCACTTTGCCTTACCGAGTTAACTCGGTAGTAAACTCGTTTTTGGGGTAAACTCGGTGGACTCGGCGCGG
>Ga0123342_1002068_pt1 | contig 33655 bp, 31 predicted proteins | sample Turbeawhitnodule_FD_89960 | JGI IMG/M metagenome (GOLD analysis project Ga0123342, IMG submission 89960) | Root nodule microbial communities of legume samples collected from Mexico - Turtle bean Mexico white nodule | ecosystem: Host-associated > Plants > Roots > Nodule | place: Mexico: Nepantla... | reverse complement strand
GCCAGAGAACCAGCGGGAGACCACGCCTTTATCCACATCCAGCTCGCGCACGATGTCGGCCTGCTTAAGGTGCCGCCGCTCCGTCCACTCGGGGATAAAATGCCTTTTGCTATCTGAGGACATGCCGTTGTCCTGCCTAACGTTGTTCATGACGCAACCCTAGCAGCGGGTTTGTTTTGATGAGTTGGCGTGAAAAGCAACCTTGGCCCTTGACGAAAGTTGTTTTTAACGCAACATTTGCGTTATGCAGCACGACACGCCCCTTTCACCGATCAAGCAGTTCCGTTCTGACCGCCACATGAGCCTAGAGGCCTTCGGCGCAATGTTCGATCCTGCGTTCAATAAGAGCACGATCCTGAAGTGGGAGCGCGAGGGTGTTCCCCTTGAGCGCTGCCTTGAGGTCGAGGAAGCAACCGGCATCTCCCGGTACCTTCTTCGCCCTGACGTTTTCGACCTGTCGAAAATACCGGAGGCACTCGCTCAATGAACCATTCCATTTCCAACCCCCGGGATTTCGGCGCGAGCCAGATCCTGACTGTCGCTGGAACGGGTGTCAGGCCCGTTCCAGCGATCCTCCCGAAGACGATCGATAAGCTTCTTAGCTACCTCGCCGATCGCTTCAGAAAACCCGCACCCAAGCGGGTGAGCCAGCAGGCCATGATTGTGAACGCTGTCCGCATCCAGCACTTGATTGCCCTGCTGCCTCGCCAGTCCTCCTCCATCCCGCACGGCCCGAACTCCATTCCTTGTTGGGAGTTACGGCCCGAATGCGTTGGTTTGTCGGAAGACGAGCCTCAGTGCCTAGAATATGGCCCAAGAGGCTGGCGCGGTTCTGCCCGCAACAGACCGCAACTTTACGGGAAGAACGCAGCACTCCTGTTTGACGTAGAGGGGCTTACCGCCTGGCTGCGGGATAGGTTTCCGCGATCGACGATCCATCATGTCGAAGCGGAGACCGGCATTCCCGCGGCCAGCGTGGAAAACTGGCTTCACCGGCGCTCTCAGCCATCGGTGGAGCATTTCATGATCCTTCTCACCGTATTTGGTCCAGCGCTTCTCAATGCTTGCCTCCGCCAAAAGCCGGGGTGGGTGGAACACGCAGCCAAACGCGAGCGCGCAAGGGAAATCGACGAGCAGATAGCCAAACTGCAAGGCGAACGGCAGCAGGTTGCAGGATGAGGGAAGCGCATCGTGAAGACATATACGTCGGTCGACAACATCATTCGTCGCGCCGAAGATCGGAAGATCAAAGTCGGAATGGCAGCGGCCCGAGTGCCGGTACTGTCCGTCGCTGACATCGCATCTGGGCTGAAAAAGCTCATCACGTCAAAGCTCTGGTGGCTGGAGAATTTCTCCCACGGCAACCAGAAGCCCGCCAAAGAGATTGCATCGCGCCGGCACGAGTTGGCCGTTTTGGTTCAGGCCTACGACCGTGTTCTCGGAAGGGGTGCGCATGCAGGACCTCCCAGTTAAGGCAGAAAGTCTCGCTGGCGCCGATCCGGCGCTGGCCGTCACCAATCATGCGGTGACCCGGTACGTGCAGCGTATCTTGCACACAACGCTTGAAGGCTCCTTCGAATGCAAGAGGGAAGAGGCGCGGGCTCATTGCCGCGCCGTCGGTCTCACCATTCGCAAGGTTCGAAAGCTCATCTGGACGCCCGGTCTCGCACTGGCCGTCCGCCTGGGGCTCCCGAATGTGGACAATGGGCAGTTCATGGCGGTGATCGATCCGTCAAGCGGCGCTGTTCTTACAGTTCTCAAGCCGCGCTCCAAACATCATGGCCGTCTGAAGCTTCTCTCCGAACGTGAGTTCGCGAAGAAGGCTCAGCGCGGCCGACGCAAAGAGAAACGGCGACCGACAGCCGCGGGGCTGAAGGTCCACCTCGACGAGGAAGGGGTAGAGAATGCATAGCGAAGTTTCCCACGCATCAGCCGGGATGATTAAGGCAGGGGCTAAGTCGGCAGGCGCTGAGGCGATCGGCAAATCAATCGTGCCACACGATAAGCGGCAGGTCGAAGCTTTTTCGCCTCGGGAGACCGGCGCGGCGGACGCGCACGGTGTTGCCCGAGATCAGCTCCGCGCGTTTGTCCAGCGCATTGAGCGCCTGGAAGAAGAGAAGCAAACTTTGGTCGACGACATCAAAGATGTCTACGGCGAGGCCAAGGGCATGGGCTTCGACACGAAGATCCTGAAAAAGGTCGTTGCCCTGCGAAAGAAGGACGAACAGGAGCGGATGGAAGAGGATGCGATCCTCGACACCTATCTGCACGCGCTCGGCATGATCGAAGCCCCACCGGAGGGCTGATGGATGAGCCGCCGCACTATGCCCTATCATCGCCGCTACCACGGCGACGCCCTCCAAGGATATCGAAAGCTCACCCTCGAGCAGAGGGGCGCGTACACGACGATCCTCGACTTGATCTACGACGAGGGCGGCCCGATCGAGAACAACGAGCGCTGGCTTGCCGGTGAGCTTAACTGCTCGCTCCGGAAGGTCCGTGCACTCCTCGAGGAGTTGCTCTCCATGCGCAAGATTTTCATCAATGTGCAGGGAAAACTGAGCAATCACCGGGCTGAATCGGAAATAGAAAACTCGCTGAAAATCTCGCGAAAACGCGCTGAAGTCGCGACGAAACCAAAGCGAGATGATGGCGACAACGCTAAATTCCGCAACAAAATCAGCGAAAAGCCGGAGCAAATGCAAAGCAATAGCTCTGTAATACCAGTACCAGAGCCATATATAGATAATATTAACCCTATGGTGGATGAGGATACGGCGCAGCCGGAGAAGCGAGCGACATCGGTCTCTGCCTCGCCACCGATTCCCATCGAAGCGCTCACCGGAAACGTCAAGCTGATTGAAGCATTGAGAGGGCGACCGCAGGGCCGTGCTGATTTGGATGCGCTCTTGCGTGGGCAGCGACAGAAGCGGGGAAGGGTGTGATGACGAAAGACAATGTGGATTGGAAGACATCGAGCGAAGCGTGGCAGAAAGAGGCGCAGAAGATGCACCGCCGTGCGCAGATGGCAGAGGGCAGAGCCGAGAAGCTGGCGGCGGCGTTGGAGGAGATCCGAGACGCCCACCCAACCGGTTCGTCATGGTCGCTTATGAATGACGGGACGTGGCGCGAAGCTGCACGCGATTTTCAGCGCATTGCGCGCGTCACTCTCTCCGCCGATGGAGCCGAACCACGATGAGCGAAGTCACCGATAAGATGGACGAAGCCGGCTATCTCGGGCAGTGCCACGAATTCACCGAGCGCGTCCGCGATATGCTAGGCGCTGGCTATGGCATCGGCTACCAGCTCGACGATCTCTTCCGCGTCCTTGAGGCTCGCTGCGGCGTTTATGTCGAGAACCAAGGCCTGCGCGCTGCTCTGAAGCCGTTCGCCGATGAAGCGGATCGCATTCACCCCGACTGGGAGGACGAGCGCCGTCGTGGGTATTTGAGCCCGTCGCAGGAACTGACCGTCGGCGATTTCAGGAAGGCGCGTGAGGTGCTGGGAGCGCAGGGAGGTGTGAAATGATCACCGCTAGCACGATCCGCAACATCGTTGCCGTGATGCAAAGCATCGACCGGCATGAGCTCGAGAAAGAGGCTGGACCGCTGAGCGACGTTGCCTGGTCGAAGTTTCGTGACGATGCGCATCAGTCGTTCCTGCACATGCCTGACGCTGAGCAGGAGGCGATTGCGCGCATTGTGTCGGCACGGATGGAAGTTGGTAAGCCTAACCCGCCAGTGAAGAAGTTTCATATGTTCATCAGCGGGAAATGCCGCCTTTGCGGGATGTGGTGTCGCGAAGAGTACGGATCGCCCGTCGCACCGTATTTTTGCCAAGGATACGAAGAAGGCGAGCAGCGCTGATGGCAGGCAGGAAGACGAAAACCCCGCCGCAGCAGCCCGAGAAGGTTTTGTCACCCCTAAAGGACAAGCCGGTTTCGAAGGTCGGGAAGGCTAAGGCGACGAAACCCGTGGCTGACAAGGCGGAGAGCGCTCCGAAGGTGACGCGGAAGGCGAGGGCGACCAAGGCTGCGAAAGAAGTTGCGAAGAATGCAACTTCGGTGAAGCCGGTAGAGCCGGTGACGTTCCAGGAGCGCTTCTGCGGCCTCGCTCACATCATGACGCGCGCTGGCAAGAACGAGGAGGATGTTGCTGTTGCGCTGGGCGTCGACATCGAGACGCTGGTGTTGTGGCGCATCGAGCACTGGAAGTTCGACCGGGCTTTCGAGGTCAGCGGTGATGCAGGTGGAAGGCCAACGGCCTATGAGGAGAAGTTCGCCGAGCAGGCGAAGCTCCTCGCCAAGCTGGGCGCTACCGATCTTGAGATTTCGCAGTTCTTCGGCGTGGCGCTGCGCACCATCCATCGCTGGAAGGTCGAGCATCCCGAGTTTCGCGAAGCGCTGGAGATGGGCAAGGACGAGGCCGACAAGAAGGTTGAGGAATCCCTCTATCGTCGCGCCGTCGGTTACACGTTCGATTCCGAGAAGATCGTTGTCGTAGACAAGGAGCTCCAGCGCGTCGAGACGATCGAGCACGTGCCGCCCGATACCAAGGCCGCGATGTTCTGGCTTCAGAACCGTAGACCCGGCATCTGGCGGGATACCAAACACATCAAACATGATGTAGAAGAGGACAGCGCGCTCGGCTCCTGGCTGAAGGACATCAGCGGCAACGCTTTCACCCCCAAGGACCAAGACGGTCCTGCATCTTCGGACGCACCGCGAAACACTGCTTTCGCTCCGCGTGACGACGGGCAGGACACGACGGATGCTGTATGAACACCTAGCCGGAATGTCGGAGGACGAGCTCAAAGAGAAGCTCAAGGATCCGAACTGGCGCATCCGCAACCTCTACTACATCCTCGACAAGGACAAGAACACGGTCCTATTCGTGCCGAATGAGGTGCAGGAACGCCTCATTCAGAACCTCTGGTATCGCAACATCGTGCCAAAGGCCCGCCAGCGCGGCTTCTCCACGCTCATCCAGATCATGATCCTCGATGCCTGCCTTTGGAATGAAAACCAGACTGGCGCCATCATCGCCCAGGATCAGGACACCGCCACCAAGATCATGCGCGACAAGATCGAGTTCGCTTATGACAAGCTGCCGCCTCCGATCCGGGCGATGATCCCGATCAAGACCGACAACGTGAAGGAGAAGGTGTTCGCGAACGGCTCGTCGATCTCGGTTTCGACGTCTGCGCGCGGTACCACGCTCAATTGGCTGCACGTCTCCGAGTTCGGCATCATCTGCTACCAGTCGCCGTTGAAGGCTGACGAGATCGTCACAGGTGCGTTGCCTGCGGCCGAGCAGGGCATCATCTTCATAGAGTCGACTGCGAAGGGCAGGGACGGCGCCTACTACAAGATGGTGGCCGAGGCGAAGAACAACGCCGATTCCCGCAAGAAGCTGTCGAAGAAGGAATACCGGCTGCACTTCGCATCGTGGTGGGATGCCGAGGAGTATGAGGAAGATCCTGACGCGACCATAATCACCAAGAAGGATCACGACTATTTCGACCGCATGGAGCGGGAGATTGGCCGTCCGCTGTCAGCACGCAAGCGTGCTTGGTACGTGGCGACGCGCCGCAACACCTTCGCCGACGAAGACGAGAAGATGTGGTCTGAGTACCCGACGACGCTGGAAGAGGCGTTCAAGGTCTCGACTGAAGGCGTGTACCTCGCCAAGCAGCTGGAGCGCGCTCGAATCGATGGGCGCATCTGCAAGGTGCCATATATGCCGGGAATACCGGTCAATACGTTTTGGGACCTTGGCCTCAAGGACGATATGGCGATCTGGTTCCACCAGGCGGTCGGCGTGGCGGATCACTTCATCGATTACTTCGAGACCAGCGACGTATCCTATTCCGTCATTGTGAAGGAGATGGAGCGCCGCGGCTACGTGTGGGGCTATCACTTCCTGCCGCACGACGGCGACAAGCGGCACCAGGGCGCGCATATCCTACAGACCCCGAAAGACATGCTTGAAGAGCTGGGCTTGAGGAGGATCGAGATTGTGCCGCGGACGCCCGATCTCATCAATCATGGCATTCCGGCGCTGCGCGACGATTTCAGCACGTACTACTTCGACGAGGTGAAATGCGCCGCTGGCATCATCCACCTCGAAGGCTATCGCAAGGCATGGAACCAGAACATGGGTGTGTGGTCGGGCGATCCTCAGAAGAACGGCCACCAGCACGCCGCCGACGCGATCCGCCAAAAGGCGCAGTATCGCGACGAGGTGAGACGCCTCGTCGGGGCCGGTGCTGGCAGCGGTACCCGTGCACGCCGCAGCAACAGATCAGGGATGGCAGCATGACGCCATCACAGCAGTTTTCATCCTTGGGCAAGACGTCCTCCATCTTTCAGGAGGACAACCTTGACACCCGACCTAGACCTAAATCGTAGCCAGTGGACAAAAACCCGAGGGCCAATTACCGCTATCGGAACATGGTTGCGGCTGGATGGCTCTTTCCGGCCCTGCATGGTCCTAATTCGAGCGGGCAGCGAATTAGAGGATGGGCTGATACCGTGTGTGGTCACGCAAGACCGCGCATGGGTTTGGTCTGAAGAGATTGGCGATCCCATCGAAGCCGCCCGCACAGCGATGCAGTTCGCCGACTGCCTCAGACTTTCCCTGCATGACAGACGGACGCTGATTTTCATCGCGTCGTTCATCAACGACATGCTCGGCGATCTCCTGTCCATCCCCCCGTACCAGCCAGACACAACGCCCGTGGTCGCGGAAGCAACCATGATCAACCACAGCACCGGCAGGACTGTGGAGACGGAGATGAGAGATGTTTGATCTCGCGGCGGAGGACGGCTCCGTCCGAAAGAAGAAATACAAGTCCCCCATACCGGACACACCAGCGCCGATGCGGCAGATTGCGGGCAACAGGCTCGACAGCGGCCCGATGCAGCGGCTGCATCTCCGCCTGCTCGACATCTGGCAGCGAGAGCTCGATCGACAGGCGGACAACCGCCGGGATCAGGCGATCGACGAGGATTTTTACGACAGCATCCAGTGGGACGAGGCCGACGCACAAACGCTGCGCGATCGCGGTCAGATGCCGCTCGTCTTCAACGTCACCGCCACCACAGTCGATTGGGTCATCGGCACTGAGAAGAACAACAGGACCGATTTCAAGGTCCTGCCGCGACGGAAGGAAGACGGCAAGCCGGCCGAGCGAAAGACTGAGCTGCTGAAATACCTCTCCGATGCCAACCGAGAGCCGTTCGAGGTTAGCCGAGCGTTTGGCGATGCCGCCAAGGTCGGTATCGGCTGGATGGAAGACGGCTGGCAGGGCGACGAGGAAGGCGAGCCGATCTATTCCCGGTACGAGAACTGGCGCAACATGCTGTGGGACAGCACTGCAACCCGGCTCGACATCGAGGACGGTCGCTATGTCGGCCGCTCGAAGTGGGTGGACCTCGATGTTGCCTGCGCCACCTTCTCGAAGCGTAAGGCGCTATTGCGGCGCTCGGTCGATGAGGCCGACAACTTCGCCATGCTCGATGCCTATGGCGATTTGCCTATGGATCAGCTCGAGCTCGAAAGCCAAGGCAAGGGCGAGAGCGGCTACACCAGTGACCAGGTGACGGGCTATCGCCGGCAGCGCACGCGCATTTTCGAGCTCTGGTTCCGCATGCCGGCCGAAGTCGAGAAAATGCGCGGCGGCGTCTTTGCTGGCGAGCTCTTCGACGAGTATTCGCCCGGGCACACCGAGGACGTCGACAACGGCGAGGCCGAGGTGGTCAGGAAGGTGGCGATGCGCACCTATGTGGCCTTGTTCACTTCGGCCGGGCTGCTGTGGCTCTCGCCGTCACCATATCGGCATAACCGGTTCCCGTTCACGCCCATCTGGTACAAGCGCCGTGGCCGCGATGGCATGCCTTACGGGCTGGTGCGCAACGTCCGCGATATCCAGGCGGACATCAACAAGCGCGCCAGCAAGGCATTGGCGATCCTGTCGTCGAACAAGGTTGTCATGGATGATGGCGCCGTCGAGGATCTCGACGAGTTTGCCGAAGAGGTCGCGCGGCCGGATGCCATCATCGTCAAGAAGTCCGGCAAGGAGCTCCGGCTCGACGTCGATCGCGACTTGTCGCAGTGGCACCTTGAGCTGATGTCTCGCAACATTCAGATGCTGCAGCAGGTCGGCGGGGTCACGGATGAAAACCTTGGCCGTTCCACCAACGCGGTTTCTGGTGTCGCGATCGAGGCGCGGCAGTCCCAGGGCGCGCTGGCAACGTCGGGCCTGTTCGACAACCACCGGCTTGCCCAGCAGGTCCGCGGCGAGAAGAAGCTCTCTCTGACCGAGCAGTTCATGGATCAGAAGAAGCAGTTCCGCATCACGAACAAGCGCGGCTCGCCGGAATACATCGGCATCAACGACGGGCTGCCGGAGAACGACATCATCCGCACCAAGGCGGACTATGTCATTTCCGAAGAGGATTGGCGCGCGAGCGTCCGTCAAGCGCAGGTGGACAAGCTGCTGGAGCTCATGGCGAAGCTCGCTCCCGTCGCCCCCCAGGCGGCGATCGTCACGCTCGATCTCCTCGTCGAGTCAATGGACATCCCGAACGGCGACGAGATCGTAAAGCGGATTCGGCAGGTCACCGGCATGCAGGACCCCGATGCTGAGGAAGACAGCCCGGAGATGCAGGCGCAGAACCAAGCCAAGGCCCAGCAGGCGGAAGTGCAGATGCAGACTGTCATGGCGCAACTGCGCAAGATGGTTGCCGATGCAGCCAAGGCCGAGGCCGATGCGGCGAAGAGCAAGGCGCAGGCCGAGGAGATCGGCGCGAAGGTGGCATCCACCAACGTTACGACGCAGAGCACCGCGCTCGATGCTGCCGGCAAGGTGGCGATCGCACCGGCACTCGCCGACGTGGCCGATCATCTGCTGCACGAGGCGGGATTCGTCTCCCGCACCGAGCAGGAGAACAATCTCAAGCAACTGGCCGTCGCCGCTCAGCAGCAGGCGGCAGCGCAACAGGCACAGCAACAGCAGCAACCACAGATACCGCCCGGAGCAGCCGCACCGGCGGACAACAGGCCAGCTCCGATAGGGCTGGGTTAAACACGAGGGCGAAATGGTCGACAAACTTAGTGCAGAGCAACTTGCATTGCTCACTGACGATGAACGCGAAGGCTATCTCGAGGAGATCAACGAGGGCCAGAACGATGAAGACGGCGGCGATGACGGCGCTGACGATACGACTGCCACCGCCGCAGGTGCTGAAACCGGCGACGACGACACTGGTGGGAACGATGAAGACGGCGAAAACAACGGTGATGATGTCGCTGCCGCAGAAGCTGCGGCTGTTGCAACTCCGGACGCGAAGGCAGCCGAAACCGCTGCGGCTGCGGCAGCACCAGTGGTCGAGGACACTGCTGAGGACGAGCCACCGGAGCAGACGCCGCGCTGGATCCTTCCAGCTGATCATCAGACGAAGATCGACGGCATCGAGGCGCAGAAGGACGCGCTCACCGAGAAGTTCGACGACGGCGAGCTGACCGGCGGCGAGTATCGTGCGCAGATGAAGGCGCTCGATAAGCAAGGCGATGACCTGAAAAGCCTCAAGATCAGGGCAGAGGTCGCGCGTGACACCGCGATCGACACGTGGAAGACGGATGTTGCCGACTTCATGGGCGATCATCCGGAGTACGCCAAGTCGAAGTTCCTGCGTGATGCGCTGGACGCCGAGGTTCGTCAGCTTCAGTCGGAGGCGATCAATCCGCTCAATCCGAAGATCCTTGCCAAGGCGCATGCGAAGATCTCCGGCGAGATCACATCGGCGTTCAAGGCTGATCCGACACCAGGCGGCAAGACCGACGGTAAGAAGCCGGACCCGGCGAAACCAGCGAAGAAGCGGGATGATCCGCCGCCGACGCTGGCACACGTGCCTGCCGCCGATCCGACAGACGCTGACGATGGTGGCGAGTTCGCGCACCTCGACCGCATGCTGTCGAAGAACGATTCCCTTGGTTACGAGAAGGCGCTCGCCGCCTTGCCGGAAACCAAGCGCGAACAATACCTGGCTCAGTGAGGCACAATGCTCCATCACACGGTTAAGATCGGACAGGCAGTCGATATCCCGGGCGTCGGGAGGATCATCCTGAAGGAGAAGAGCGGCCGCTGCGCCAAACTCGCCTTCGACGTCAGCACAGATCAAGAGATCAAGCTGCTCCCGATCCCGGGGGCGGACCGTGAGCTGGTCACGAAGTAACGGACGCACGGGCGCAAGAGTGCCCGCTCCGGCATCTGTGAATGTTGCCGATCCCCGTTGACAAAAATCCTAGCCAACTTTCTTGTCACCATTATCGACTGAGCGGAGTAGCGCAGCCTGGTAGCGCATAAGGCTCATAACCTTGGGGTCGTTGGTTCGAATCCAACCTCCGCAACCAGTCGTCTCCCATAACCCCCGAGCGGACCGGGGCGCGGTATGCAAAGAAGCAACGCGCGTCTGTGTTCGTGGACGTTACCGCGCCCCAATCTCTCACAAACAGGAAGTTTGCGATGAAGATCTTGGACGACAGCCCAACCCGGCCATCAAATGCTTACGACGCTATCGTCAGCGCTATCAGAGACGCCGAAGGGCTTGCCGGAGACGTCGAAGACATCGTCGACAAGTTGTGTGGCCAACAGCCTAGGCCCGCGCAGTCCGGCTCGACGAAGCGCTCCGAATCCACCGGAGGAATGTTCGGCGAGCTAGAAAAACGGGCGTTGGAACTGTCTGCAACCGTGGAGCAAGCGCGCTACGCGTTGCATCAGCTCAACAATCAGTTGCCGTGAGGATTGCGATGTCTGAGGCAAGAAAGATCCTTTGCGCGATCGCGGCTACGCTCTTTGCGCTGCTCCTCCTAACTGTCATCGTCATATACGGCGGCCATTGGGCCCGCGTTGCGGTGACGGTCACGGCGCTCTTGGCTGTGATCTCGCAGTTTTCAGCACAGGACAATGAAGCGCAGTTCTTCCATCTGTGGGTCTCATGGATCGGCATCTGCGCAGCTGTTTGGGCCATCGTCATCTTCGCTTGCGGATTTTGAAGATGAGGGCGGCGATCGTCGGCGCTCTGGTTGGTTCCCTCGCTACAGGTGCGGCGTTGGCGAAACAGGAACCGTTGAAGCCAGAGCGACCGACGATCGAGGTGAAGTCGAAGTCGGTGCCGCTGGTGTCGTGTGAGCCGGTTCTCGTCGAGTGGTGGGTCATCACTGCGAATGGGCAAACCAAGTTGGCAGGGCGACAGATCATTCGCGACAGCCGCTGCGGGTCTCAAAGGTAAATCATGGAAGCGTGTAAGTGCCCGACCTGCGGGCAAACCCTGCCTGCCGAGCTGCTAGCCATCGATCGAGAGGCTGGGATTGTCGTGGCGAACGGCAGGTTCGCACACTTCACCATTCAGGAATTTCGCATCTTCGAAACCCTCTACGATTCGAATGGCCGCGTGCAGTCGAAGGAGCAACTGCTCCGCGCCATCGCGCCAATCGTCGATGAGGAGCCGGAAATCAAAATCGTCGATGTCTTCGTGTGCAAGGTTCGGAAGAAGCTCAAGGGCCTTGGGATAGGCATCGATACCGTATGGGGCCGGGGTTACCGGATAATCAGAAAAGGGCAATCGCATGAGTGAAAGCGTATCCATGGACCTCGGTCAGCGGCCGGAGTTGATTTGGGTTCCGATCGATAAGATCGCCGTCGACCACAACTATCAGCGTGAGATCAAGCCGCTTCGCGTTGCGCAGATCCTGCGAGAGTTCAATTGGGCGCATTTTCAGCCCGTCATGCTTGCCGAGCAGCCGGACGGAACGTTCACGGTTTTTGACGGTCAGCACCGCGTAGCCGCAGCACGCGCGCATCCTTCGATCGTGGAAGTGCCAGCGGCTGTTGTCCGCGTAGCCGGCACTCAGGGCGAGGCTAACGCGTTCCTCGGCGTGAACGTCAACCGTACCGCCGTTACGACCGTCGAGAAATACTGGGCCGGCATCGAGGCCGGAAACGCGGATATGATACGCGTTCGCGACGTCCTGGCACGTGCCGGCTGCGAGGTAATTCAAGCCGTTGGCGTGAAACCCTCTGCTAAGAAGACCCTCGCTGTAACAGCCGTTGATAGGTCTATCCGCACGTTCGGCGAGGAAGCGACCGCAGAGGCGTGCCGTACCTTGGCCACTGCCTGGTCGAAGGATCACTCCGCACTCGGCGCCATCTTCATCCAGGCACTCGCCCGCCTGTATCGCAACAACAGCAAGATCATCAGCCGAGATCGCATGGAGCAGAAACTCCGCAGTTGCGACCGGAAGACACTCGCGGCGACGGCCGAAACACTGCGGAAGATCGGTGGCGGAGACGCCAGCGTCAATCTCTCGAAGGCTCTTGTCGAGTCGTACAACAAGGGGCGTCAGCTCAACCACATCCAGATCGGGGCGAAGTGAGATGCACGACCTTATCAAGCACCTCAAAGAGGCTGAGAACCACGTCGGCAATCTGCTGGGCGAGATCCTACGCCAGGTGCACGCAAAGGATTGCGAGCCGGTATGCTGGGTGCTGGACCATGACACCTTCAGATTGGTGCGGAAGTTCGACCAATTCGGAACCCTGTTTGGTTTTGGGCGGTCAGGCGAGCCGACGATGATGGACTACCCCGTCCGTCTCATTGCGACGGCTCGAGTCATGCCTTGGTCCATAGACGCCAAGCTCGACACGATGTGTGTGCAGCATGATCCGGCGCTGCTCGCTATCGAGTACCGCAATCGGTTCGCGCTGACCGGCTATGTCTTCCACAAGGTCACTGCAGAAGAGGTCAAGGCGTCGCTATGACTGAAGCGAAGTTGAAACAGCCTGTTGAAGGAGGGTGTTAAAGCAATGCGCGAATATCTAAAAATACCCGTGCGAGTCGAAGCAGTGCAAGCCCGCGAGATCATTACCTCTCCGGAGGACGATTGGAGCGCGCTGCCAGACTGGATCCGCGAAATCTACGAGAATGGCCAGATGGTGATCGCTGGCGACGGCGTCACGCTGCTTCAGGTGCCAGAGGATGCCAAGGCGCGGCCGGAAGATTATATTGCCCGTGACAGCCTGGGCATCGTTGCCGTGTACGATGAGGCAACGTTCGAGCGGGATTTTGTTTCGGCAGATGCGCCACCTGATGAGGTGGTTGAAACCGAGGCGGCGGTGGCTTAGACAAGCCCTGCTATGAGGTAAAACTTGACCCGCTTCGACTTCGGTCGGGCGGGTCTTTTTCATCGCACGAATATACGTTATGGTGCGCCATTCTTTCAGGCGCACGAGTGCCATCCTCGCTTGAAGGGAATCGAGATGGCGCGTGCAATTCCGAACGTTCACGTTATTCAGGGCTATGCTGGCGGTGATGGGCGCGGCGTGGACAAGCAGGCGTTGTTCAAATTGCCCCAGTGGTTTGAGGAGCCAGCCGATGGCGTCGTGACCACGCAGACGGCGGTTCACAAAGAGGGCCTTCTGCCCATCTTCCGGATTACGAACAAGGTCGACATCTTCTGCTGCCATGATGGGAAAGCACCCGTCCTCTCGACCGGTCGCTTACACCTGTTGAAGGCTGCGGATGCTCCACACGACCTCTATGTGACACCAGGCGACGCATTAATCTGGACGGCTGCTACCTGATGGGCGCTCTTCGCGGTCTCCAGCCGCGACTGCGGCTCAATCTCGACGATCTCAAGGCTCCTCGCGACAAGAATAACGGGGGCGCCCCCAGCCCGACAAACTACCTCACCACTCAATCCGGACAAATCCTCACCACTCAAAGCGGTGCGGCACTAGAGGCGCGATCCAATGCCTGATTCCCCTATTTCGATGCTGACCCCGGCGAATGCGCTGGCCGGTGATGAGCAATTTCCGGTGGTCCAAGGCGGCGTGACGAAGAAGTCTACTCCGCTGGCGATCCGCACCTTCGCGATGAACAACGGTGATTTGCAGCGAATTCCGGTTCGAAACTTCCTCGTAGGGACGAAGGTCATCACCGACACTGTATATACCTTGCTCGATTCTGATACCGGTCTGGCGTTGGTGTTCACCGCCGGTTCCCAGGTGACGCTGACCCTGCCGAATAGCTTCGAGGCTGGATGGAATGCGGCGATCGTGCAGGCTGGCGCCGGAAAAGTCGTTGTCAACCTGCAAGCCGGCGCTTCGATCCTATCGCGCTCATCGTTCGACCGCACGGCGGGGCAGGGTGCCGCAATTTCCCTCGTTGTCCTGACAAATGCCGGTGGCGTTGCACAATTCCTGTTGCAAGGCGACGGGGCGCTTTCATGATCCAGTTTCCGTCGATAGCGCAAGCAATGATGGCGAGGCAGATCGCAGGATCTATGCCAGGATGGGTCTCAGCCGGTGCGATCATGTCGCTCGATGCGAAGAACGATCGCTATTGGCAGGCCGCTTCGATCGCCCGGAACGCGAACGGCGGCATTCGCCGGCAGGCTACCTCGACCGGGCTGGCTCAAAAGCAGAACGGGGACTGGCAGACGTTCAAGGGCAGCGAGCTGCGACTGACGAATAAGGGCCTCTTCAACGAGGTGCAGCGACAGAACCGCCTGCTGTACAATCGAGACCTGACGAACGCGGCCTGGGTGAAGACAAACATTGCCGCGATAAAGGATCAGGCCGGAGCGCTCCAAGCTGAGGCCAACGGGGCATCCCGAATCGTGGCGACAGCAGATGCAGCCAACGTAACGCAGGCGGCGACTTTCTCGTCATCGAGGGCAATTGCTTCGGTCCATCTGAAGCGCCTGGTCGGAATCGGCACGGTCGAGATAACGATGGATGGCACGACGTGGACAGCGGTCACGCTCACCACGGATTGGCAACGCTTTGCCCTCCCAGCCGTCACTCAGACCAACGCCACCTTCGGCATCCGACTCGGTACATCGGGCGATTCTGTTGCTCTTGACAACACCGCCGTTGAGACCGGATCGGCCGGTCCCGACGTGCCGTCAAGCCCGATCGAGTGCACGTCGTCGTCGGTTACCCGGCAGGCGGACAGGTTGCGCTTTCGCGCGGCAGAATGGGTACCCTCTGCCGGATCCTGCGTCATTCAGGTCAGAGCAGTGGCGGGAGTCGATAAGTTCGGGGCGCTCTCCTCGTCGCCCGCTCGGTTCATCCAGTTCTCCGACGGAACGGGCACGCGCACTCTGTTCGCCACAGTGTCGAGTACACAGATCAGCGTTCAGCAATCGAACTCGGGCGGGACGATCAATCTTCCGTATCCCGGCGACATGAGCGTTGTCCGACTGGCCTTCGCCTGGAAGAACAATTCCCTTCGAACGAGTGTGAACGGCGGCGATCCGGTGTCGGCCACCGGCTTCCTCGAGAAGGTGTTCAACCTCGTCACTCTCGGCCACGATTACAACAACAATGGTACGAACGCCCTTTGGGGGACGATCGAGACCGTCGAAGTATTCGCGGACGATCCCTCGGATGCCGTGCTCAAGGCAAGGAGCGTGGTCGTATGAAGCTGACCGAACTTCCGAAGGCGAAGAAGCCAACCGCAGATCAGGTCATGGTCGTTGACGACGGTGTGACGACAAGCCAACTCCCAGTCGCAGTTCCGGTGGCGCAGCCTTTTGGCGTGCTTCGGAGCGACTTTGTGGATCTTACCGCCCGCATGTCTGCCGGCAACATCACGACGGAGGACGGCGTTCCGCTCGTCGGGATGGATAGCTTCACTCCTGAACCGGCAAAGAAGAACGGCTTCAGCGCGGTGCAGCAGACGTTGAACAACAACAAGTTCTATTCGGCGCTGACTTACGAATTCAGGGCCGAGCGCATGACCGAAAACCTGCGAGAGCTCGGGAACGGGTGGATGCGCGATTTCGTGTTGAGCAAGCAAAAATCGACGTCCAACTATGGTGCGCTCATTCCGATGTACGGCGGCGGCTTCGAGAACATTGACCCCGACCCGGAGCTATATGATGAGGTCGCCGAAAACATCGCCCTGCTGGACCATTGGTACGACATGTACGATCGGATCGGTCTGAACGTCGTTCTTTGCGCACAGGCAACGGCGCCGATAACGAATGGCGGTCACGTCAAGGCGAACAACCTTTTTGGAGATATGATCGCCGCGTTCGTCGCTCGGCATCCATGCATAAAATGCGTCGAGCTCCACAACGAGGCTAACCTATCGACGTTCTGGTCTGGCACGACGCAGGAGTATGTGGATGTCTATCGCCCGATCGCTAAGAAAATCAGGGAGGCGCGGCGCGACGTCCGTATTGCCTTCAGTGGTCCATCTGTCATGTGGTGGCAGCCTGCGATCGACTGGCTGACGGGCATCTTTGACGCCGGCGCCCTCGATTTCTGCGACGCGGCCTGCTGCCATCCTTACCGCGCGGCGAGCAGTACGGTATGGCCGCCGGAATCGGAACCGTTCTTCAATAACCCGTCGCCCCAGCCGACGACGCACCCTAATTACACGGACCCGAACTCTTACGAGACGGCGGCGGCTGCCTACTATGCGTGGCTCTCTTCCTATAAACCGAACATGCCGGTGTTCTATACTGAGATCGGATACTCGGCCGGCACTGGCGGCTCGCTCTGTGTCGGCACTGATGCCAAACAGGCAGCTTGGCTGTCCCGTATCATGCTGATGGACATGGACCTCTCCGTCCGCAACATCGTTCCGATTAAGGCGATCTCTTGGTACCAGTTCACCGATAGTGGCACTGGCTCCAGCCAGGAGCGCGCGCTCGGCCTGATCCGGTACGACCACGACTATAAGAAGCCAGCATTCTGGACCTACAAGTCCATCTGCCAATACTTCAACGACTGGTCGGACCTCACGCCTCTGAACATCGCCGTAACGGCGTCCGTCTACAACGGTGCGGTCAAGACGAAGGCGTGGCGAAAAGCGAGCAACGGAAAGACGACGCTTGCGTTCTGGCGGCTCGACCAGATCGCGGATCCGACCAACGATTTTGCGGCGACGCTTTCGTTCAATCCCGGCTTCACGGTGACCTCGGTCAAGCAGTTTATGCCGGGTAAGGCGATGGGCAGCGGAACGAATGTCAACTTCGTACAAGATGGGAGCGGCGTTGTGACAATCACTACTCTGGTCTCGTGGCGAGCGCAGTGGTTTGAAATCGGCTAGCGGAGAGGACCATGACCTACATTGCAACGTACCTAAGCAATCTCTCTGACCAAGAGCTTTCAGAAGTGAAAGCGGCGCTGGCGTTAATGTTCCCCAAGGTGAATATTGGCACAACACCGCCCACGCACTCGGACGACAGCTCGCAGGGTTATACGGTCAACTCGAAATGGCTGAACTCCGCGACCGGCATCGAGTACATCTGCCGCGACGCGACATTGGGTGCAGCAAGCTGGGTGCGGCAGGATAACGCCGATTTCTTCGGTTACGTGTCGGGCCGCTACTACCACGGTATGATCGCTGTGGTGTCTGCGGGGTCTACCCCAGGCGCGAATTCAATCAGGCTGCATCCGATCGTGGTCAAGGAGCGCGTCACGATCTCCGAACTGGGCGCTCGTGTCACAACGGCAGAGGTAGGAAAGAGCTTCCAGCTTGCAATATATGCCTCTGATCCGGCGACGAAACTACCGACGGGGAACGCTCTCGGTTCGACCGCGAACATGTCGGCAGGCGCGACCGGAGCGATGACTGCGGCGCTCGGCGCGAATGTGGCTCTTGAACCGGGGCTCTATTGGGCCGCCATCCTCGGCGACGTCACGAGCGCCGTCTTTCAGTCGTTCGGTAGCAACTCGACGAACATCTCAGCCTTCCTCGGTGGTGCCGCCAGCCAGGTGGCATCTGGTGCAACCTCGTCAATTGCATATCTTTCCACGGCGGGGACGTTCGGAACGTGGCCCGACCTCACCTCGGCGACATTCTCGTATGGGAATAGTAACGCCTACGCTTCCATCTTCTTCAAGGCGGCTTAGTGATGGACATCGACTTTGAGCTTCACACCGATGCGGAAGGCAATATCACGGTATCCGTGGTGCCGGACAACGGGAATACCTTCACAGTGCCTGCTGGCATGACGCCTCAAGAGCGCGATCTTGCGATTAACGCCTTCGTGGAAACGCAGCGTGCCCTAGACAGCTAGTTCGCTGCGTTTGCTGAGGAGCCTATCGGAAATCCCGTCGGGGACGATAGGATGATCTCCTTTTTGCGGAGCCGACGGTAACATCGGCTCCGTAGCGTTACTCCGAACGCGCTTATTCCTCTTCGGAAGAACAACAGCCGGTGAAGCGACCACCGTAGCACCCGGCGGGATATTTTCTCGAACTAGGGTATGAGCCCCGATCTTCGCACCATCTCCAACCTCGATCCCGCCAATGAGAACTGCGCCGGTGTATGCGACCACACCGTTGCCGAGGCGCGGGTAGTCTGCTCCGCCTTGGCGGCCTACGCCGAGGGTGACATTCTGGAAAATGGTGACTTCATCGCCGATCACAACGCCCTCGCCGATGACGATACCGACGGGATGAGGCAGATACAACGCATGCCCGATCTCGCACTTCGGCGAGATATAACAGCCCATCTTGCAGTTCGCTAACCAGAATGGCTTGTGGAGTGCCTTCCCGAGGGGACCGCGCTGATAGAGCCACCGGTAGATGCGATAGCGCGTCACTGCTTTAAAGCTTGGAGATGTGAAATATGAAACGACTGCTTGAAGAAGCGTCGATTTATCTGAATTGATCTTAAGATCGCGACGCCAGTGCATAAAACCCCCGCTCTAATGGACTTGGCTGATTTCGGTTTAGCACCTGTTGCGACACGAGCAACTGGTATTTCTTAGCGTTACAACAGTTTTTTAACGTGGGTTGTCTCGCGCGGTTAATCCCGGCGCTATTTCGCTTTTCTAAACCCCCCAACCGTCCTATAAATTGCGCGTCATTTCCCGCGCATGAGTGCGGCTTCTACGATGGAGCCCGCGCGCATGCCTCTGGTGATTGGCCTTGGCCGAGACGATAGCTGGAAAGACCCTCTCAACCTCTATGGTGGCAAGGCCCCCGAAGCTCCGCCGGCCGCTTCACAAAATGACGCTCCAAATATGCGCGGCTCTATGCCTGCGCAGGCACCACAGCCGGATTTCAGCGATGACGCCCCGGCAAGCCCGGGCGGCTTTGTGACGGTCGCAAAGGCCGGAAAGGGCTGGACAGAAGTCGTCAATGCCGACGGTCAGTCGATCGTGCGCAAGGGGACACGCGCCTGGCGAAACAACAATCCCGGCAATATCGAGTTCGGCCCATTTGCTCAGCAGCTCGGCGCCATTGGCTCGGATGGGCGCTTTGCGGTGTTCCCCACCTATGAAGATGGTCGCCGTGCGAAAGAGACTCTGCTTTTCGACGGGAAGGGGTATCGCGACAAGACCATCTACGGCGCGATTTCTCGGTACGCTCCTCCAACAGAAAACAATACTGACGCCTATGCAAACGCAGTTGCCAATGCGGCAGGTGTGCCGGTCGATACGCCGCTATCTGCACTCAGCAAAGCTCAACGCTCTGCCATGCTCGATGCGATGGAGCGGGTAGAAGGATTCCGGGCGGGCAGGGAATACGCGAACGGTCAATTGCGTGAGCAGTCAGCGGGCGTCTTGGCCTACGCTCCAGGCCTAACTCCTGAAAAGCACGATCCTTTCGCTGCGGTCCTCAATCCGTCGTCTCCGGAGAAGCCGGACAACGCCCCAGAGCTCCGCCCATTCCACGCCAACGAGCGTCGGCCGAACGGGGACGGTTCGTATTCGACAGAGATCAGCACGACGTGGCAAACCCCCGATGGCAAGTGGGTGAATGTTCCGTCTCTCTGGATGGGCAAGGATGGCCCGCAACAGTTCAACGCCGACGACGAGGAGGGCATTCTCGGCGCGATGCAGAAATATGAGGCGCGCAACGGTCAGACCTTCGCCCGCTTCGATAGCGAAAAGGATGCCGTGGCCGCCGCTGAGAAGCGGAGCGCCAATGGCGGTGCCGCTGCGGGCTCCGTTCTGACGGCAGATGCTGGGTTTCAGGCCAAAGACCCCATGGGCCTTTATCCCGATTCAAACCCGATCCAGCAGACAGTGAATGAACAGATAGCCGCTGCCGACCAACGGCAGGGGGAAGCAAGCGCCCAAGCCGAACAGAACCGGATGCGCGCCTTCACAGAGCAGCACAATGCCGGCGTGACCGATCGGCAGCAGCAGCTCGAGGCGGAGAACCCGGGCCGCTACGTCGCGATCGATGAGAGCGAGCTGCCGAACTGGCAGAAGCAGTGGGAGACGGACAACCGGTCCGGCGGCATCGGCGGTGACACAGCGCGGATCCTGAAATCCGGCACGATCGGCGTTGGGCAGTCGCTATCGTCGCTGGCCGACACGGTGTTTCGAAAGCTTCCGGGCGGTGACGACTTCCTGAAGGCGTCCGATGACATCGACCGCTGGGTGATGGGCAAGACCATCGATCAGAAGATGGCCGATTCCCAGCAGCGGGCGAATGCCAGCGTAACCGAACGCCAGCAGGACGCCGACGCCAAGAACTGGTGGGACGATAAGAAGCATACATTCGGCCCAGCGTGGCGCGATCCTCGCAGCTATCTCCGCACCGTCGGTGAAAGCGCTCCCGGGACCGTCGTCACGATGTTGCCGGGCGGCGTGTTGGCGCGTGGGGCATATCTGCGTGCTCTTGCGGCTGGCGCCACGGAACGCGCGGCCGCCGCGACCGCTGCCAGAACGGCAACACTCGCAGGTGCCATCACCGAGGGCACCATGGGCGGGGCCGATTCCGCTCGCAACGTTCGCGATAAGATCAGCAAGATACCGCGCGAGCAGATTTTGCAGACTGATGCTGTCAAGGCTTTGATCCATGGCGGCATGTCGGAAGATGAAGCCATCAAGACTCTTACCGAGGACGCCGCCTCCCAGGCGTTCCTCACAGCAGGTGTTGCCACCGGCATGTTTGGCGGCATGGGCGATCGGGCGCTCACCAAGATTATCGCCGAGGGTGTCGGTGGCAACATCGCCAAGCGCATCGTCGCCGGGGCCACCCGTGGTTTCGTGGGCGAGGGCCTGCTCGAAGAAGCGCCACAGGGAGCGTTGCAGACCATTGCGGAAAACGCGGCCGTTCAGAAGGCGGATCCAAACCAGTCTCTGACGGAAGGCGTGGGGGAGGCGGTTGCATCCGGTGTCGCGGCTGGCGGTGCCATGGGTGCGGGCATGGGCGGCGCAGGCGGCGCGTTCCGCCCAGCCTCCCCCGAACATTCCGCGGCGGCACCTGCCGCAGCAGCACGTGCTCCAGAGGCAGCGCCCCAGCCCAAAGGCCCGATCGGGCGCTCGGTGCAACACGCCGAGGAGCAGATCGCAACCCGACAGGCACAACAAGCTCCGCAGCCGCCCGCGGCAACGGCGGAAACTGGTCGCCCTTCCGTAGGAGCGACGGTCCGCGTTGATCATGAGGGCATCGACCCGTTCATGGCGCGTGTAGATAGCTATGAAGGCGATGAGGCTGTTGTCATCGATGGCGGCAGCGGCGAGGTGTATCAGGTTCCGATCGCGAGCATCTCACAGATTGCCAAATCGCCAGAACAGCTCAACCGGGAAAATCCGATCGAGAAAAGCCCGGTTCCGATCAATGACAGTATCCCTGAGTTTTCGAAGGACCCAGCGCTAGAACCGCAGGCACCGGTTGCCAGCGAGATCAAGACCGAGCCGCTTCCTCCTCAGAAGGATATGCAGGCGGCGACACAACGCCTTCGTGGACGCCCGTCGCCTGGTCAGCGCGTCATCGTCGACGATGCGAGGATAGGGCGCTTCGCTGCAAAGGTTGAGAGCTACGAGGAAGGCGACACTGAAACCGTTGTCACGACCGATGACGGCGAGGTGCTGCAGGTTCCAGTCGATCGCCTTTACGTCGACAAGCTCACCCCGAAGCAGATCGAGAAGCAGGACCTTGAGCGAAATCCGCCGATCGAGCGCGAGATTGGCGACGCCGGTCCGAACAGCCGCAAGGTGATTGGAAAGACCGTAGTACTCCCCGACGACAACCACGCCGCTTTGTTCGACATCGCGAAATCTCGCTTTATTGCGAAGAAGTTGGGCAGGGAAGCTCACACGGACCTTGAGCGGGTAAGTGCCGCTGAAGTGAAGCGCCTAGCCGATGCCTTCAATGTCTCGACGACTGCCGTCACCTCGATGGCAGACGACTACCGCTATCGCGTCGACCGCGCGGCGAAGGAAGCCCGATCCACGTTGCCGGTCCATATGCATCCGGTCAACGATACGCGGCTGCGCCAGTGGCAGCGTGATCGCAAGAACGAGGAGAGCGCCGCCACCGCTGCGCCGGAAACGACAGAGCAGGGCGATAGCTTTGCCGACTGGTGGGACCTGACGCTCGATGATCTCGGGCGCAAACGTGTCCTCGCAGAAACCGGCATCAAACGCAGCGAGAAATCGAAGTGGGCAGGTTTCACGCCCGCGATCAGGAAGAAGCTCGAGGCGGTTCGGACGCCTGAGACGCCTACGACGACGCCGGCGGACGTCACACCGATCCCAGATGCTGCTCCTGCTGGCATCGTCTCTCGTTTCACCACAGCCAAGGGAAGCACTTACGAGGTGCATCCCGATGGCACGACCACCCGCAACAAAGCAGCGCGGAGTGATCCCGGCCATGAAGGCGACAGCGGAGCTAAGCCGCGTACCGCGAAGACTGTCTATGTCGATACGAACGCGTCTGTTCTCAGCTCGGCGGGTATGAACGGCATTGGTTCTAAGGGCTCGCGCGTCATTCTCAAGGATGGCAAAGCGTCGCTTCTGACGTGGAATGAAGCGCAAAACCGCTGGGGCGTGATGCCCGACGGGCGCGATGTCCCCGTTCATGACGAACCGGCCGCGGGCCGATTCCCACTTGAGCTGTGGCAGCCGGCTTCCGACGTCAGCGGATACGAGGCCTACGGTCGCATGCACGCTGGCAACGCGATCACAGAGGTATCGTCCGACGCTGATGCGGCTGCTCATGAGGCAGCCACGTCGCCGAGAAATGGCTTGCCCGAGCCCTCACAGGCTCAGAAGGAGGCTGGCAACTACAAGGTTGGTCGCCTTAAGCTCGGCGGCCTTGAGATCTCCGTCGAGAACCCGGAAGGCTCTGAGCGGAAGGGCGTCGATCCCAATGGTACCCCGTGGTCCGTGAAGATGAAAAGCCACTATGGCTACATTCGCGGGACTGTCGGTCGCGACAAGGATCACATCGATGCCTTCGTTCGTCCAGGCGCCACCGAGCTCGACGATAGTTCGCCCGTTTTCGTCGTCGACCAGAAGAGCGGCAATGGTCGTTTCGACGAGCACAAGGTGATGATCGGTTTCGACAGCGAGGATTCGGCCCGCGCTGCGTATCTGGAAAATTACGCCCCGGGCTGGAAGGGTCTCGGCGATGTCAGCGCCACGACGATGGGCGATTTCAAGCAATGGCTGAAGTCCGGCAAGACAGATCAGCCGTTCGCGCCGAAATGGTTCGGCTCGCGCGAAAAAGCCGAGTCCTTCATCTCTAAGCAATCGCTCGCGACGACGCACGAGATTGTCGAGAACGGGAAGCGCTTTGAGATCAGGGAGAGGGCGAATACTGCGCCGACCGCTAAGCCCGCGCCCGTTGTTTCGGAGAACAAGATATTCACCGAAGACGCTGCCGCAAAGGCGCGAGAGCTGCTCCGCAAGAAGCTGAATGGATCGCAGATCAACTCCGGTGTCGATCCGGAGCTGCTCCAGGCGGGCATCACCCTTGCTGGCTATCACATCGAGAAGGGCGCCCGCACCTTCGCAGCCTACGCCAGCGCCATGATCGGCGATCTTGGGGAGGCCGCGCGCCCCTATCTGAAATCGTGGTATATGGGTTTAAAGTACGATCCACGCGCGTCCGGCTTCGATGGAATGTCCGGTGCGGCCGACGTAGACGCATTCGACGTTGCGACGATCACGGGAGACGAGAGTGAACCTGCAGAACTGGATCGAGCTGGGTCGCCAGCACTGGAAGGAACACCTTCCGAACCGGTATCGGGAACTGACGCAGAGCGGGAAGCTCGACCAGGCGCTAACGGACGCAGCCGAGCAGACGTATCGCGAGACAAGCCAGCTCGAGGAGAGCGGGTACAGTCCGGACGAGGCGTGGCAGATGAGCAGGGAGAACTATCTCCTGCTTCCGGAAGAGGGGAGCGCGAAAGAGAAGCCGACCTCTTCAATCAGCCACGAAGCGATGAAAGCGGTCGCAAACGGTCAGCGGACGATGAAAATCTAGAGCAGGGCCCATTCGGTCCGATTCTGCGCGGCTATGAGGGCAAGTGGCGTGACGCGGCGCTTGAGCTCGAGCGGCGGCAGACTGGGGACGCGATCGGCGCTCTTTCGCATCCGGACGTTGGCCCTATCGATCTCGTTTGGGGTAATGCCGGCACGAACGCGAGCAACGGAGCTGGCCTCGCCAAGCTAATTGCATGGCACCCGGAAGTGCTCGGCGATCTCCAAGGTTTCATCGATCGCCTTCACGTTGACAAGGATCGTAGCACCACTCGTCGCATCCAGCTCAGTGACGAGAGCGGCAATGCCGGTGTGCGTCTTGACTATGACGGCACGGCGAAAACTTGGCTTCTGACTGCGTTTGAGAATGGTTCGCGGCACTCTGAGAAAAGTTCACGCCGTCTCAGCGCTTTGTGGGGTGACCGGTCTGCGTCGGCCCCGCCGCGAACAGAAGAAAATATATCGGATCAGTTGCGGGATGTCCAATCCGCCGCTGTCCCCGCACAGCAGCGTGCGGTCGATTACACGCTGTCGGCCGATGACAATCTCGGCGAAGGCGGCCAGAAGACGAAATTCGCGGGGAACGTTGCCGCGATCAGGCTTCTTCGCACACTCGACGAAGAGAAGCGGTCGGCGACGCGCGACGAACAGTCGGTGCTCGCGAAATGGGTAGGTTGGGGCGGTTTGCGCCAGGCATTCGCCCGTGAGGACGGCTCCGTGGCGAAGGGGTGGGAGAAGCAGGCAGCCGAGTTGAAGGCGCTGCTTTCACCGGAAGAATACAGTGCCGCCGAATCCTCGACGCGCAACGCCCATTACACAGCGCCGGAAATCGTGTCGGCGGTTTGGGACATTGCGCGAAAGCTTGGCTTCAAGGGCGGCCAGGTGCTCGAGCCATCGTTGGGTGCCGGCAACTTCCTCGGGTTGATGCCGGGTGAAGTCAGGGATGCGGCGAAGGTAACTGGCGTCGAGCTCGATCGCATCACCGGTGGTATCGCAAAGAACCTTTATCCGAGTGCCAATATCCAGACACCCATGGGCTTCGAAAAGCTCACGGTGCCTGATGGCTATTTCGATCTGGCGATCGGCAACCCGCCGTTCGGCAGCGAGAAGGTGTACGACAAAGACCGTCGTCATCTAAATAAGCTCTCGATCCATAATTTCTTCTTCGCAAAGAGTGTCGAAGCTCTCCGCCCGGGCGGCGTGTTGGCGATGGTAGTCACCAACCGATTCCTCGACGGACAGTCCGCCGCAGCGCGAAACCTCATTGCTCAAAAGGCCGATCTCGTTGCCGCGATCCGCCTCCCGAACGACGCCTTCCTCAAGAATGCCGGTACCGAAGTGACGACGGATATCGTCATTCTCCGCAAACGCCTTCCCGGCGAGGCTTCATCTTCGAGCCAATGGCTTAGCGTGTCGGACTATCGGGGGCGCGACGGTAACGTAGTCCCGCTCAACGACTACTTCATTGCGCATCCCGAGATGATGCTCGGTGAATTCGGTGCGTTCGGGTCGATGTATGGACCTGATGAACCCGCGCTCATCGCTCGTGGCGGCCAGGACACGCAGGCGGAGCTCGCCAAGGTAATCCGCAGCCTGCCTGAAAACATCATGGTGGAGCCCGGTCACGTCGCGACCGAGACCGTCGTTGTGCCTGAGACGGTCAACGACGTGCAGGTTGGTGCCATGTTTGCGGCTCCGGATGGAACTGTCCACCAGCGCCTGCCTGATTCGATCGGGCAAGCGCAGTCTGCTGCCGTTGCTTTCCCGAACGATACGGCCAAGGAACGTGTGTCGGGCATGGTGCGCGTGCGTGACGCTTTCGCTCGGCTGCGCCGTGCGCAGATCGACGAGAAGGCTACCGACCAGCAGATCGAGAACCTCCGCAACCGGCTCAACACGCTCTACGACGGGTTCGTGAAGAAGCACGGCCCGATCAATGCGGACGCTAACAAGCGCCTATTCCGCGATGATCCCACTTGGCCGCAGATTTCCGCACTGGAGCAGGGTTTCGACAAGGGCATCAGCGCCACCGTTGCCAAGGCGACCGGCGAGAAGGCAAAGCCAGCATCGGCGGAGAAGGCCGCGATCTTCTCGAAGCGGACGCAGCAGCCATATCGGCGCCCGACGTCGGCCAGCAGCGCCAAGGACGCCCTCGCGACCGTCCTCAATGATCTCGGTCGCGTTGATCTGGACGCGATGTCCCGGCTCTACGGCAAGCCCGCGGACGCCATCGTCAGCGAGCTTGGCCCACTTCTCTACAAGACCCCGTCGGGCGCGTACGAGACGGCAGACGCCTATCTCTCCGGCAATGTGAAGCAGAAGCTCGCAGAGGCGGAGCGCGCCGCCGAGCAGGATTCGGACTTCCGCCGGAACATCAACGCCCTTCGTGACGTTCAGCCGGCCGATATCGAGGCGATCGACATCGACGTTAAGCCCGGTTCACCCTGGGTGCCGGCGAAGCACATCGAGGACTTCATCAAGCATGTCGCTCAGTCCTCAGTGAAGCCGAAGGCCTACTATTCCGCAGCGAACGCCAAGTGGGTTCTCGACGTGCCATCGCCGGCGTCGGCGGCTCAGACGCAATGGGGCACCGATCGCGCCAGCGTTGATACCGTCCTCAGTGCTGTGATGAACGGTCAGTCCATCACGATCTCCGACCGGATGAACGACGGCACGACGGTCCTCAACCAGCCGGCAACCGACGCAGCGAACGAGAAGGCGGAGCGCGTAAAGGCGGAATGGCGCCGCTGGTTGTGGGACAACGACGCCCGCCGCGATGAGCTGGCGCGGCTCTACAACGACACCTTCAACACCGATGTTATGCGCAGCTTTGACGGCGTGCACCTCACGCTGCCCGGCAAGGTTGGCGACGACATCATATCGTTCCGTCCGCACCAGAAAAATTTCGTCTGGCGATCGCTGCAATCCGGAACCGCGCTCGAGGATCACACTGTTGGTGCTGGTAAGACCTTCGCGGCGATCGCCTCGGCGATGGAAAAGCGCCGCATCGGCCAGGCGCGCAAGCCGATGTTTGTCGTGCCGAACCATCTCGTTGGGCAATGGGCGGCCGACTTCGTACGCCTCTATCCGGGCGCGAAGGTTTTGGCAGCCACGAAGAAGGATTTCGAGAAGGAGAACCGCAAACGGCTGTTTGCCCGCGTCGCCACCGGCGACTGGGATGCGGTCATTGTTGCGCACTCATCGTTCGGCAAGATCGGGATCGACCCAAACTACGAAAGTCGATTCATTCAGCAACAGATGGATGATCTCGAACAGTCCATCGGGGAGCTGCGCCGTAACACTGGCGAGAAGTCGCGGAACGTCGCCCAGCTCACCAAATGGCGCGACAACCTCAAGGCCAAGATGGAACGGCTGCTGGATGCCGGCAAGAAGGACGATGGCCTCACGTTCGACGAGCTCGGCGTTGACGCCCTCTATGTCGACGAGGCGCATGAGTTCAAGAACCTCGCTTTCGCCACATCCATGAACCGCGTTGCCGGTCTCGGCAATCAGGCGGGCAGCCAGAAGGCGTCCGACCTCTACATGAAGAGCCGGTTCATCCTCGAAAAGACCGGCGGCAACAACGTCGCATTCCTCACCGGAACGCCGCTCAGCAACACCATGGCCGAGATGTTCACGGTCCAGCGGTATCTCGACGAGAAGGCGCTGCGCAATCTCGGTGTCGCGCATTTCGATGCCTGGGCAAGGGTGTTCGGCGAGGTAGTCAGCGATTGGGAGCTCTCGCCGAGCGGCCAGTACAAGCTCAACAGCCGGTTTGCCAAGTTCGTGAACATGCCCGAGCTGATGCAGCGCTATCTCAGCTTCGCCGACGTCATCACCAACGACGACATCAAGGCGCAGTTGGCCGCCATCGGCAAGAAGTTGCCACTGCCGAAGGTGAAGGGCGGCAAGCCGACCAACATCACCGTCGAGCGCTCTCCGGATCAGGCGGCCTTCATCGGCGAGGGCAAGGCAGACGACACGGGAAATCTTGAGTTCCCCAAGGGCTCCCTCGTCTGGCGCGCTGAAAATCTGCCGAAGAAGGCGGAGAAGGGCGCCGACAACATGCTCAAGGTTATGTCGGATGCCCGCAAGGCGGCGCTCGACATGCGCCTGATCGATCCGGCTTACTCGGATCATCCGGGCTCGAAGGTCCATGTCTCCGCCGACAACATCAAGCGCATCTACGATCGCTGGAGCGGGGACCGCGGCACGCAGCTGGTGTTCATCGACCTTTCGACGCCGAAGAAGGCTCGCGCCCGAGAAGAGGCGGAGCTCCGTGCCCTAATCCAGAAGGCAGACGAGGGCGACGAGGCGGCGCAGGAAAAGCTCGACAATATGTCGCCGGATGACTTCCTCGCGCTGCAGAGCACGTTCTCAGTCTACGATGATCTTCGCGAGAAGCTGATTTCTCGCGGCATCCCTGCCGATGAGATCGCCTTCATCCATGACGCCAACACCGAGGCTCAGAAGGAAGAACTGTTCGGAAAGGTCCGATCGGGCCGCGTCCGAGTCCTTCTCGGCTCAACACCGAAAATGGGTGCCGGAACCAACGTCCAGAACCGCCTCGTGGCGCTCCATCATCTCGATGCGCCGTGGCGTCCGTCCGACCTCGAGCAGCGCGACGGCCGTGGTATCCGCCAGGGCAATGAGCTGTATGGCGAGGATCCGGACAACTTCGAAATCGAGATCCTTCGCTACGCGACAAAGAACACCCTCGATGCACGCCAGTGGCAGGGCATCGAGGCGAAGGCGCGATTCATCCAGCAGGTTCGCAAGGGCAATCTGAAAACCCGCGAGATCGAGGACATCGCCGGCGAGGCAGCGAACGCGGCCGAGATGAAGGCTGCGGCCTCCGGCAATCCTCTCATTCTCGAAGAGATGGAAACCCGCCGGAAGCTCCGCCAGCTTGAAGGCCAATCGGTCGAGCACGATCGCGAGCAGCACCGTATCAAGGGCAAGATCAGATCGCTCAAGCAGGAGGCCGACGAGATCGAAGCGCGCTCGAGCTCCGTGCAGAAGGATGCGGAGCGGGCGGAGGCTATTGCCGACAAGCCATTTGAGGCGACGATCAGCGGTCAGAGCTTCGATAAGCCGAAGGAATTCGGTGCCGCGATAGCCGCGGCGATGCGCAAGGAGCTGATCGACCACGCCGGCGAAACGGAACTCGGCAAGTACGGTGATTTCACGCTGTCGATCGAGCACCAGTATGATCGCGCGTTCGAAGTCACCGTGTCTGGCGACCGGGACTATCAGGTGCACGTCCAGGACGCTGCCGACGTTGACGCGACCGGGCTCGGCATGCGCGTGATCAACACCGTCAAGAAGCTCTCGCTGCTGCCCAAGTTGGACCGCGATCGTGCAACAGAGGCGAGAGAGCAGATCCCGTCGCTTGAAAAGCAGCTCGGCCCGTGGAAGCACGCCGAAGAGCTCGCGGACACGTCGGCACGCCATCGCCGTATTCTCGATGAACTGAAGCCAAAGCAGAAGGGTGCCGCGAACGCTACCGTAGCGAAGCGCCCTGATCCAGTTGTTCGTGGCGATGGCCGGTTCAAGGAGGCGCAGGCTCCGGAGCGCGGCGAGGGCGAGAGCTACGCCGATTGGGCCCGCCGCATCGTCATGGAGAATGGCCGGTCAAGCGGTCACGAATATCTCGTTGCGATCGACGATGACGGTTCTACGATCGAGTTCGGCACGGCCGGCGATCCGCGCTACACCGGCATGAGCAACAAGCTCGCCTCGGCAATGGCGAACCCGGATCGCAGCCTGGTACTCTATCATAACCACCCCTCCGACACGCCGCTTAGCGCGCAGGACATCGCCGCGACAGTTTATCCCGGCGTGCACCAGATCTACGCGTTGGGGCACAATGGCTACGACACCGTTGGTGGCATGACATCCGCTGCAAGGGACTATCTGTCTGCCAGCCCGAATATCACGCGGGACAGCCTCACCTTCTCGAGCAACCTTGCGACGATTTCCTACGAGGTCGAGCCCTATCTCGCCAGCCTCGTGAAGGACCGCCGTATCACGGAAGCACAGGCCAAAGAGGCCTTCCATCACTTTGCAGCGCTTGTGGCTAACCGAGCCGGCATCATCGACTTTTCAACGAGCAGGCCTTATGATCTGTCAATTGTTCCGGGGCTTGATCGGAAAATTGACGAAGCCGCTCTGAAACTCACGAGGGCATTCTTCAAAAATGGAAAACCAGATCCAAGCAGTCCAGGGACTAATCGATCCTCCAACGCCGTTCGACACGTTGCAGGCATGGAAGGATTGGGCGCAGTCGATCAGCAAGTGGCCGGCCCACGATCCGCAGCGACAGGCCTTTCTGAAGCAAGCGCGCCAGATGATTCAGGAAAAGTCGAAGGGCGGAAGCGCGTAACCGAAACGCGCGTCGTCAAGGAGCTCAATGGCAAGCTCATCGACATCCAGCCGACACTCCTGAAGACGATCCCGCTGAACTATTTCACGGAGCTCGCCCGGCCGAACATGACCGCTGTCGGCGATTATCTCCGCGTCAAGCGCCTCATGGACGCCTACCGTGGCACGAAGCATGCCGCCGCCGACGAAATCGCCGGGGAGTGGCTGAAATATGCACGCCTTGGTTTCCTCGGCAAGGACAAGAGCCGCGCCCAGGAACTGGCGAACCTGATGCACAACAGCACGCTTGCTGGTGTCGATCCGAGTAAGACCGACGAGGAGACGAAGAAGAAGCCCGGATATGAGTTGCTGCGGAAGCAGTATCTGGCGATGCCGGAGAAGGGCAGGCAGCTCTACCAACGTGTCCGCGATGCCTACAAGAGACAGGCGCTTGAGCTCGACGAAATCCTTCTCGATAACGTAAGGAAGGCCCAGCAGATCGCCCACGATCGCGCCGAGGCGCGCTATCGCAAGACGATGGAGAAGATCAGGGACAGCGGCCTGACGGGCATCGATCGGCGCAATGCCGAGGAAGACGCTGCGAGCGCCCACAAGGCGGAGACGACGAAAGCCACGTGGGCGGCGAAGGCCCGGCTGACGAAGATGCGCATCGCCTTCGAGGCAAGCCGCGTCGAAGAGCCCTATTTCCCGCTTGGCCGCTTCGGGCGGTATTTCGTCACCCAACGCGACATCGATGGCAAGGTGTTGAGCTTCTCGAAATTCGAGACGGCTGCCGCTCGTGATCGTTTTGCCGACGAGCTCCGCCGCGGTGCTGGCGGCGCGAAAGTTGAGGTGGGTGTGATGGAGGCGGGGAGCGATCTTCGCAAAGCCATGGATCCGCGCATCGTTGCTGAGATCGAAGAAATCCTCGGCGGTGCGGGCGTCGGCAACGACATCATGGATCAGATCTGGCAGCGGTATCTGGAAAGCATGCCGGACCTTTCGGCTCGCAAGCGCTTCATCCATCGCCAGGGCACCGCAGGTTTCACCGGCGACGCGTTGCGGGTGTTCTCGTCGCATATGTTCCACAGCGCGCACCAGGTCGCGCGCCTGAAGTATGGGCTCGAATTGCAGGAGCTCACTGGCCAGGCGATGGATCAGGCAAAGGAGAGCGATGACCAGACCCGCGGCGTCACGCTCGCCAACGAGCTGTCGAAGCGCCATGAGTGGGTGATGAACCCGACCGGCAGCAAGGTGGCGCAGACCATGACGAGCACGGCCTTTGTGTGGTTCCTCGCAGCTTCACCGGCCGCTGCCGCCGTCAACATGACGCAAACGGTCATGCTCGGCCTACCTATCCTGTCGGCGAAGTTCGGCAGCTTTGCCAAGGCGGGCGCAGCACTGGCGCAGGCGTCAATGGACACAGTCAGGGGCCGCGGCTCGATCATCAATGGCAACCTCTCGAAGGACGAGAAGGCAGCTATCAAGGACTTCTATGAATCGGGCCTGATCGACCGGACGCAGAGCCATGACCTTGCCGGCGTGGGTGAAACTGGCGTGGAGTATACGCCACTGCGGGCGCGGGTGATGGGTGTCATCTCCTGGGCGTTCCATCGCGCCGAAGTCTGGAACCGCGAGGTGACGGCGCTGGCAGCATACCGCATGGCCCGCGACGCTGGGCAGACGATGTCCGCTGCGATCGACACGGCGCATGATCTGACTTGGAAGACGCATTTTGACTATGCGAACTCATCGCGGCCTGCCGTCCTGCAGAACGACCTCGCCAAGGTCGCTCTCGTCTTCCGTCAGCACAATATCAACATGCTCTATCGCCTCTTCAGGGATATTCACCAGTCGATGAAGGGCGAAACGGCACAGGCCCGCAAAGAGGCGCGCTATCAGCTCGCCGGCGTCGTCGGCATGATGTCACTGATGGCGGGCGTCTCGGGCACCGTTGGCTTCCATCTGCTGATGGGGCTCGCCGGCATGGTGTTCGGCGATGACGACGATCCCATGGATTTCGAAACGCAGTTCAAGGCCAACGTCGTTGATATCCTCGGGCCCGAGCTCGGCGGCGTAGTGTTGAATGGTGTGCCTGGTCACTACCTCGGCATTGATCTGTCGAGCCGCATCGGCATGCCGGACTTGTGGTTCCGTTCTCCGTCTCGCGACCTTCAGGGCAAGGACGAGTACCAATACTGGCTCACACAGACGCTCGGCGCGACGGCGGGGCTCGGGGAAACGCTCTACACCGGTGGCAGCCTGATCTATGACGGCGACGTCGCCCGTGGCATCGAAATGATGGCGCCCAAGGCGGTTCGGGACCTGATGAAGGCCTATCGTTATGCAAGCGAAGGCTTGACGACGGTTGGTGGGGATCAGGTTCTGCCGGCCGATCAGATGGGCTACCACGATATCGTCGCCCAGGCGCTCGGCTTCAATCCGGCGAGGGTAGCGGAGACGTGGGACCGCAACACGGCGCTGAAGAATGCTGAGCGGCGCGTCCTCGACGAGCGCCAGCGCCTGGTCAACAAGTTCGCGATGGCGGCGTTGTCTCAGGATGACGGTGCGGTCGATGATGCCGTGAAGGCGATCGAGAAGTTCAACGCGTTGCCGGTACATGGTGGTGTGCCGATCACGAAGGAGACCTTGCAACGATCGCTGAAAACCCGGGCCAGCAATTCGGCAAAACAGGAGGACGGTGTCCTGATCCGCAACAAGATCCTCAGCCTTCGCCTGCGTGAGAGCTTGGCTGACCCCGTGTATCGGTGAGCGCTTTACAACCGTGGCGGAAACAAGCATCTTCTCGCCAAAACGCGAAAGGGGAGAAGATGTTGAAAACGATCGCCGCTGGTCAGTGCTTTTAATTATGCCTGGAAATATTTCAGCGCGGCAGTGACGAGGGCGTTTTCAAACTTGCCCATACCGTCGACCCGCAGTGCACTCCGCAGACACTCGAGCGCGCCTTCGCGTGTCAAAATACTTGGCGGAGACAACGAGACTTCCCGCTCTATCTCCTTCCACTCGTCCGTGTCGTTTTC
>Ga0123342_1002067_pt1 | contig 33671 bp, 16 predicted proteins | sample Turbeawhitnodule_FD_89960 | JGI IMG/M metagenome (GOLD analysis project Ga0123342, IMG submission 89960) | Root nodule microbial communities of legume samples collected from Mexico - Turtle bean Mexico white nodule | ecosystem: Host-associated > Plants > Roots > Nodule | place: Mexico: Nepantla... | reverse complement strand
TTTTATATAAAAAAAATAAATATATTAAAAAATTTATAATAATAAAAAAAAAAAAAAAAAAAAAAATATATATATATATATATATATATATATATATATATATATATATATATATATATTTAAACAAACAATTATTCGTATAAAGACTTTTGTGATGAAGAAAAATTTATAAAAAATAAAAGGTTCACCTATTTAACAGTTAAGATGGAATCTCAATTAATATTTATTATGAAATTATATATCGTATTCAGATGAAAATATTATTCCTGCTAATTTAAATGGTACTTTGGCATGAATGAAAGGTTAACCGCATAAAACCATTATGCTAACTATATAGTGATTTATTATATAATAAATTAAGAATTTAATTTAGTTTGTCTGCTCTAGTACATAATACTGTTAAGATTAATGATCTCACTGAAATACTGTTTGTTTTAAAATTTGTTTTACGTTATTTTAGAACATTACGACGAGTTAAACTAAATATATTTATAAATTATCTTTAATCTCTAATACTATTTGTATGTGACATCGTAATTTATTTTAATTAAAGTATCATTCTTCAATATTTTTTTTTATTGATTTATACTAATAATTTACTTTCATTACATTATCTCTTGCTTATATTTATTTTTTACAGTTATAATTATATTCACCAGGATTCAATTCCTGACAAGTTTATTACATACTAAAATATAGTTTAAATATGTAAAAATATGTAAATTTTATTAAGGTAGAGATTTAAATATGTTTTATTGTTTTGCGCTCTTTTAGTTTTCATTCGTATAAAAAAATTAGAGTAAAAAATTAGAAGGTTTAAAGAGATAAAAGAAGAAAAAAAAGTAAAATGAAAGCTTAAAGACACCTACAAAGAAAAAATACATTATAAAAAAATAAGTTAATAAAAAAAAATCTTGCAACGTGGTAATAAATGATTTTACTTGTTAATATATTATATAAATTAAATATAAAACGTATATTTAAATTTTATAAATTTTGATTATATTGTATGCATATTAAACCAGGAAGTAACATCTTAAATAAAAAAACATTAAGATAAACAATAATTTAATATAACAAGTATTATTGACATATTTCATTTTTATTATAATAAAAAAAATTATAAATTTAGTACAATAACTTTAATTCTATTGATTTTGTTTATCATCCGTCGATGGTTAATATAAGTGGGTATGTATTTAAAATATTTAAATATAACTTTCAATAAATCATTAAAGATTTTATTTATAAAAAGAAACGAAAAATATAGAATAAAATTAAGGTTGTTACCTAAATATTTATTATATATTTATAACAAAGTTATAGGTTCAATTAACATTTATGGAATTAAAATTTGTACTTCATAATTAAAATATTTAATAGTACAATTAACATTACTTACATATTATATTCAATAAATAAAATAATTAATGTGTGTAAGGTAAAGGAATAAATAATTTAAACGTCATGTAATATGCTGAAAAAAAATAAGAAAAAATTAATGTAATATGAATTGAGAAATAATTTGATCACCACTTAAAATGGGAAATAATTGAATCATCACTTGAAATAAATGGAGAAGCAACTTGATAATCATTTAATATAAATTGAGGAATAACTTGATCATAATTTATTTATAATAATTATTTTTGCATTCCAATATGCGAACAATGCAAATTAAAAGAAATAAATACTTTGTGAAAAATATAAAAAAAAACCAACACAATTACTAAAAAAATGGATGATCTCCATTAATCAAGTTATAGTAAGCTAACTTTACCTTTTTTTTTAAAATATACGTGTAAGAATAAAATGAGTGTTTGGTAAGTATATAAATTAAAAAAATAAATTTGACATAATTATAGAGATTAAACAAGTAATTAAACCTGATAGGCAAATTCTTAAATATATTTTAGTATTTAAATTTAAATTAAATTTGTTTTTTCTTAAATTTAAAACTGTTTTTATAGTTTTTAATTTGGAAACAAATTATTTTAATCTCACTAACCAATTATCTTATGGTTACTATGAAAAACCAATTGGTAAACGTCATAAATAAATAGTTTGAAGAAAATCAACGTATGTTTAGTTATTTGAGAATAAAAACGATAAATGATAAAAATAGGGCATATAAACACCTTCCAACAATTATTAGTATAGCGAGAGAATTTTCTATTAATATTTTAAGTATATTCATTAAAATAAACACTTCAAATTACAAAGATTATTTTTAAAAAAAATTCAAAACAAAATTTATTCTAAATTTAATAGAATAAAATATACTTAAACCATAAATATGATAAATCCACCTTCTTTCCCGTGTCTTAATATATATGATGTCGTTTTCGTGTGTTTTTGTTTATTTTATTTGTTGTGTCTTTTAAGCTCTCTCAACTTCGAAATTCTTGAATTGAAACCCTAACAAGTCTGAGCCAAGGGGCCACTGTGCAATAGTTGCCCCTCTCACTCTCCCCCTCAACATATAATTGATTTTGGTGTCATCTTCCTTTGGTACCAATTCTCTATTCAAAACTACACTGTTCAATTTATGTGCATGCATGTTTTGAAGTATTGTCTCAATCCTTATTTTACAGTAACGTTTGTAGCATGTTGTGTATTAATCTGTACCTTTTTCTATTTTACTGCACTATGTAGGGAAGGGGTGTGATTCTCCTTTGTAAGTTCTGAAGCCAAAGATGCAAGCGTGTACAATGATGGGTTCTCTGCAACAATCCGTTTGGACTAAGGGGATGAATTTCCCTGCTAAGGGGTATGGCAGTAACAACGGGTTTGTACCTGAAGTGAAGTTCTGCAACATGAAGCCGTGCAAAGCCTCTCCTGTCGAAGGAAGTTTAGTCACTGGAAAGCCGTCATCTCTGTCTTTCTCTGTTCCTGAAATTGGAGGTAACCATCTTTTTGAAAAGTTGTCTTGTCCGAAGGACTGATATTTTTTTCTTTTTCATTTGAAATGATTAAGGGTGTTGCTATGCCCTATAGGTTCCTTTTCTTTTTATTTGTGTTTGAACTTCTTCGCTATTTTTGTTCTTCCTTGATATTTGGCAGGGTATTAAAAATGGCCCTCACTTTGTTGTGATAATCAAGTGATGTATGTATGAAAATTTCAACATGTTGTATAGTGTATTTGAGACTTACGGGTTGAGCAGATGTCTCTCACAATAATAGAATAGCTTTGGTGTTTGGAATTTTTGTTTCTATCTAATTTTCTCTGTTTTGATGTTTAGTATCTTGACTTGGTTCCAGTATATTGGTAATTGAGTTTATGACTAAATGATTGCTTTTGTCCATGGAATCACCATGCAATTGCAAATATTAGGTGATGGAAGTAGCTTCCTGGACTATGGTTTGACTGAAGCCGATCCTGAGGTTCGTGTAATTATTGACAAGGAGAAGGACCGACAATTTAAAAGTCTTGAGCTTATTGCTTCTGAGAATTTTACATCTAGAGCTGTGATGGAAGCAGTTGGTTCATGCCTCACAAACAAGTATTCAGAAGGATTGCCGGGTAAAAGGTAAGGATCTCTTTGATATAAGAAAACATTTTTTTATATGTTTGTTTTGGTATCCAGACTCTGTTCATGGAAAATGAGAAACTGTGTTTGATTTATTCATTTTCAATAATTAAAATTTCATTCAATCTCATTTTACATGGAAGGTACTATGGTGGGAATGAGTACATTGATGAGCTTGAAACCCTATGCCAACAAAGGGCACTGGCTGCATTTCATGTGGATGGAAATAAATGGGGTGTCAATGTTCAACCATTATCTGGTTCCCCAGCTAATTTTGCAGTATACACTGCAGTTCTTAAACCACACGATCGGATTATGGTAAAAACTATTTGAGCTACCCTTGATTTTGTTTGACTATTCCAATTTCCAGCCCATTATCGTAGTTGTTCTAATGTACAATGGTTTGTTACCAGGGTTTGGACTTGCCTCATGGTGGACATTTGTCTCATGGATTCATGACGCCTAAAAAACGTGTATCTGCTACATCAATTTATTTTGAATCTATGCCTTATCGACTTGATGAATCAACAGGTGCTTTTGTTTTCTCATTAAAATTATTTCAAATTTGTGAGATGACTCATTTTTTAACCCATGTTGGAATCACAATAGGTCTTATTGATTATGATATGCTGGAGAAAACTGCTAACCTCTTCCGGCCTAAACTCATTATTGCTGGGGCTAGTGCTTATCCTCGGGACATTGACTACCCTCGCATGAGAAAAGTATGTTTTGTATATATGCATTAATCTGGAATTATTATTGCTCATTATATGGTTTTCTTCTTGGCAAGAAGCTAATTACATCTTTTATGCATGGAAAGATTGCAGATGAAGTAGGTGCTTTTCTTATGATGGATATGGCTCATATAAGTGGGCTTGTTGCTGCATCTGTACTTGCTAATCCCTTTGACTATTGTGATATTGTGACCACCACAACCCACAAGGTTTGCCTTGAGATATTTTTATGCCACACTTTTGCATTCAAAATGAAAAAGAGAAGAATTTGCATTACTGTCACTTAGTCTGTTGGATATTTTCTTCCAGTCTTTAAGAGGTCCAAGAGGTGGTATGATATTCTTCAAGAAAGATCCTGTGCATGGGGTTGATCTGGAGCCCGCCATCAACAATTCTGTTTTTCCTGGTCTACAGGTAAATTAAGAATATTCTATTATTAGTTTTATCTTAACTATTCTACTTGAGGTGCATGGATCCTGTGCTCCCATGGAGTTAAGATGCACGTGTCCTCTTTACCTTCCTACTTCTGTGATTTTGATAGTGATATATTTATCCAGGGGGGTCCTCATAACCACACAATTGGAGGACTAGCAGTTTGCTTGAAGTATGCCCAGACTCCAGAGTTTAAAAATTACCAGAATCAGGTATACCTATAGCCCATGTCATCATTGGACATAGGTGTGTGTGTCCATTATCATTTTAAACAGCCTTTTGCTGCTTAATTTTGAATCCACCAAGGTTGCTACTCTGTATTGAGAAGAAATAAAATAGATTGCTATTCCACTCAATCTGATTCCTAGAATTATCCTCATGGTCCTGTGGAATAAATGCAGAATGAAGATAGATGCAACATTAGGCATGATTCACTGGTAGTTCTAACTCTTTCGATTCAAAACTAGAGGATATAGACGAGTGATTAAGAAGTGCAGAATGCTAGTGCTATTTTGCTTTACCATTTCTTTTGTATGTTTTGAAGGTAGCCCCGTCCTATCACTTCATAATCATAGAATCAATAACTTCAAAATTTAGGAGAAAAATAAAATTATGATGCCCACCCCATTTGTGTCGAATAGAAGTTTAGCTTCCAAAGCACAGTTATTAAGATAGAGTCGAGTTTAGGCCTTAGTCAGCATTTCTGACCTTCCATTTTACGTGACAATGCAGATTCCAGTAGGCACTCAAAAAGGTCCAAAATCTACTTCAAAAAAAGTCTGGATAAAGACTATATATATGAATGCAATAAATTAGAGTTTAGATTCTTTTAGAAGCCAATTGGAGTTAATAGGCATTGCTTCTTAATATGTGCACAGTTTGCATGCTTGGTTTTACATTTTATCAGAAGACCTTCTTGAATCAAAGAGCATTGAAGTCACCTTAATTTATCACTGAACTTGATCTGGGCAAAAATCCATTTGGACAAAACCAGTTCATTGAGTGGTTTGGTTCGATTTGGTTTGATTTAAAAAGAAAAAAGTGAACCGTGCATAGCCATATATAGAGTTTGGCACAAGACACTTACTGACGCTCATAAAAATACTATACTGCAGGTGGTTGCCAACTGTAGGGCTCTTGCTCAGCGGTTAAATGAGCACGGATATAAATTGGTTTCTGGTGGTAGTGACAATCACTTGGTTCTTGTTGATCTAAGGCCTTCTGTAAGCTTCTTGTTCCTTTCTTTTATGTGTCACAAAAAGTATACTTCGTTCCCCATTTTCTTCCCCTCGTGCATCGATTATAGATTGACATGTTTCAATGCAAAAAGACATGATATCCATGTTGATATATGGTCATTTTTGTACGTTAACTATGTTTCATATCCGTTAGGGTCTTGATGGTGCTCGGGTGGAGAAAATTCTTGACATGGCTTCCATAACCCTCAACAAAAATTCAGTGCCTGGTGAGATCTTATTGCTGCGTTGTTTCTTGCGTGCATTAGTTTGCCATTTATGCTTGTTCACCGTGATATTTATGTCCCGTTATTTCTGACACGTGCTTACTATAAAAGGTGATAAGAGTGCCCTTGTTCCGGGAGGCATTCGCATTGGGGCACCTGCAATGACAACAAGGGGACTTAGTGAGAAAGAATTCGCACTAATTGCAGACTTAATTCATGAGGGTGTGCAAATAAGTCATGAAGCCAAAAGTTTGGTCTCAGGAACGAAGCTCCAGGATTTTTTGAAGTTTGTATCATCTTCAGAATTTCCTTTGGGAGAGAAGGTTTCAGAATTGCGCAGGAAAGTTGAAGCTCTTACTACTCAGTATCCAATACCGGGAGTCTAAGTGTACTTGCTTAATGAGCACTTAAAAACTGAGACGCTCTTAAAAAATTTTGTATAATAATCATGCTTCGATGTATGATGCTAATAATTTGTATGTTACATTTTATGGCAAAATCTGTTTGCTGCTGCAGCAGCAACTTTATGATTACCTCATTTATAATTGGAGGCATACCAATCCTTGCACCTTCAAATATTCCGCAGGTCATGGATTTTTAAACACAAACCTTCGCAGCATTTCGTTCTTGCAGTAAGTAGTATTTTGGATGGATGGAAAATTGGAAGCGAGTAGGCCTATTTCTTATGGTTCAAAAAGCTTTATATTTGTATTATAATAATACCACCTCTAGAGTTTAGGCCCTACAAAGATTTCTAAACAATTTTTTGAATATGAAAATTGAAATAGCATTTTTCCTTTAGGAAGATTTGAAAGTTACATAAAAAGACGATTTCAACCAGTTTCATAATCTGGAAACTTAAGTACAATTTTTAAAGAACTAATTTGTTGAAACCTTCTTTCTAATCTCCCTTCAGAAAGGGGGAAAAGGGAATTCCAACCAAATCTAAGAAAGAAAAGGTAAAGGTAATTGAAGTTTCAGCTTGTCCCTTACAGGGTGTATGGAAGATAAAAGCATCATAAAATATATTAAGATGTCCGTAAGACCAAATGGAATCTGTTCTTCTGGGACATGACGAAATTGTGTCCTGGTCATAAGATGTGAGAAAATTGTAGAAAACTTTGGGTATCTCTATTCGTGTAAAACAATGTATGCATGAAATAAGTATGGATATTTAATATATAACTGTTCCCGCTAGTAAACTGGAATGAGAATATAACTGTTTAACTAGCAGTCTTTGGTTCAAGTCTTAAATATGTAATTGTGTTAAAGACGTAAAGTGAAAAAAAAAATATAGTTCATGTAAAATAGCTGGCAAATAATTAAGCTTGTTAAGTTTTCTCATATCAGAGGTTAAGAGGAGTGAGTTAGTATATCAGTTATACCCTCACCTCTTTCCTACGTACTCATGTAACTCAGGATGTCGATACCATATAATTCACTCTTTGTCTTTTGTCTTTTAGTATTAGACCATCAATATTCTAGCGTTAGAGGATCTTTTGTGTTTTAGCGTTAAAGAGTCTATGTATTCTAGTGTTAGATGAATAATGTATATTAATATTAGACAAATTCTATTTTAGTATTAGACAATTCCTGCCTTGACGGTCTCTATTCTGATGTTATTCGATCTTTGTTCTGATGTTATACGATTCTTGTATATTAAACAGTTTTTGTTCCAGAAGTTTTTTGTAAAATGTATTTTATGATTTAGGGTTTAGGATTTTTGTGGTATTCATCGTTCAACTTCTTCTTGCTTATGCTTCTTTCTTCCTTCTTATTTCCTCATAAGAAGTGTTTTAAAAAAAGCGAAGTAAGAGGCCGAGAAAGGAAGAAGATGAAGGGGTGCTGCGTGAGAAAGGAAAAAATGAAGGGAGTACTGAATAGGGTTTTTTATTAAGCATAAAATCGTCTTTTTGTCATCCCATGGAGGTGCTGGAGGAAATAGGATGCAAGAAGAATTTGCCCGACATTCATTACAAGACTCTTTCTTCCTCTACCTCCACATGTTCTTCTCTTACGTCCATAACTTTTTTTATTTTAAAAATATCTTTTTTTAATGAGCCTTTTTTTTTTCTCTTTTTTTTCTCTGATGCATGATTAGTTTTTGGATTACATAATTCAGAAGTTTTTTCTAATATGAGATTAACTTCCAGATTATGTAATCTAGAAGTCTTTTTTCATATACGTGTCCGGATTACATAATCCGAAAGTTACTCTCAAATCCATACTTTCAAATTATATAATGTGGATTACCATTTTTTAAAAATATATTATGGATTACATAGTTCATAAACTATATATTTCCATATCTGATATTAGTTTCCGGATTATATAATCTGAAATATATATATATATATAAATTTTATATATGGAAGTGACACAAAAAGGATAAAAAAAAAGTATTTTTCATGTTTTATATGGAGGTGGTACAATAACATACGGAGGTGCAGGAAGAAGCAGTCTCATTACAAGTGGGGCTTGAAACCCAAGCATTGTGAATGGCTCGGCCCAAGCCAGAGCCCAGCCCGCCGGTGTCTCCCCCTCTATCTTTTTGTTTGTCATTAAAAACGACCTATAATCAGTGATTCCCAACTAAATGCACGCATCTATTTGCATCTCATAGCACAAAGAGTTGAGAAGTAAAGAAAGGAAAAAGTGTGAGACATAAAAATGGTTGTGGAAGATTCCCAAAAATCAACTATCACCGATGAGCAAAACCCTAGCAGGGTCGACAACGACGACGACGATCTCGAAGATGGGGAGATCCTCGAAGATGCCGACGACGCCGCCTCCGCTGCCTCGAAGCCACCGTCCGCCTTCCTCCGCAACCCCCACCCTCTGGAGAATTCCTGGACCTTCTGGTTCGACAACCCTTCCGCCAAGTCCAAACAAGCCGCATGGGGCAGTTCCATCCGACCCATATACACTTTCTCCACCGTCGAAGAGTTTTGGAGGTTAAGCTTTGATCTTTTTTTCTTCCCTTCCGTTCCTCCAATTTCCCTCCTTCCGGGTCCTAACCTAATTGCTTCTTTCTTGATTCTTGCAAACGCTAACCCTTGTTTTTTTTACATGAAAATGGTTCAGCATTTACAATAACATTCACCACCCGAGCAAGTTGGGTGTGGGGGCGGACTTTCACTGCTTCAAGCATAAGATTGAGCCCAAATGGGAGGACCCTATCTGCGCCAATGGTGGAAAATGGACTATGACGTTCCAAAGGGGGAAATCCGATACCAGTTGGTTGTATACGGTATTGTTTTTATATTAACCCCTGTTTGTGATACCAAAATGCTCATTTTCTGTGTGGAGTTTAACTTATGAATTTGATAGCATGTGCTACTGTTGTCACGTATTGCTAGTTATTTTTTGTAGCAGTTGCTCTAAAAGTCGTAATTGAAATTATTTTCTGGTTGTTTGATAGTGGAGAAAGTTTGTAGTGACAGTGCTTGGATTTTAGATTCTATTTGTGATTTGGATGATGCAGGAAATGAACGAATCTTAAAGGATGTTTGAGTGAAAAAATTTACATTGAGTGTATGTAAGATAAGTTACTTATTTGTGATCAAACTAATGGTGTTGTTGTTTTCTCTGTTATTGTTGCCTCTAGTTGTTGGCAATGATTGGAGAACAGTTTGATTACGGAGATGAGATTTGTGGAGCTGTTGTGAATGTCAGAAATAGGCAGGATAAAATTTCTATCTGGACTAAGAATGCTTCAAATGAAGCTGCTCAGGTGACATTTTATTTACCTATTTGGTTTTGCTTTGTTTGTCCTTTCCCTTTATTGTCTATGGTTCTGCAAGTTGGAGGGAGATGTAGCTAACCTAAATTAAACCCTCATGTTTTATCGGAATTATTGAGGAATGTGTATTTGGCATACCTCATCTAATTTACTCTTGAACACACCATCTAATTTACTTTTGAACACGCCAGATCAATTTCTGTGATTGCACTAAATAAGAGCAACGACATAAAACTCGATCATATGCTATATTTGTTCTCATTATGAGTGAGGAGGGTCTTGCTTTACTTGCTCAAAGACGTGTTTGGGTGATAAATTTAATTAAGTACCTTCCAACAAGTTCATATCAAATGAGAGCTTGTTAATGAGTTTGACTGTGAAACTTGCTGAGATAAGCTGTTAAAAACTTATACAGGCAAGTTTCTACGCAAAGCTTGTCAAAAATGATTTTTAGAAAGTTCACGAGCCACTTTCGCATGCTTTCGAGATGTCCCTTAAATCTTCTCTTAAATTCTTGTGCTTCTTGAGGAGTATCTACATTTTTCTTCATGCAGATGAGCATTGGAAAGCAGTGGAAGGAGTTTCTTGATTACAATGAGCCAATAGGCTTTATATTCCATGTGAGTGGAAACTATCTGTGTTTATCTAATCTCAAGTTAGGTTAATCTGTTTCGTTATTTTTTTAATTTGTGTTGCTCCATGATCTCCAGGAGGATGCAAAGAAGCATGAGAGAAGTGCTAAAAATAAATACGCCATATGAAGTGTATAGCGGTTTTTTAAGTGGTGGCTAATGAAAGGATGCGGTACATTTCTTTCATGAAGAGTTGCATTTAGATGCTGTCTTTCCTCCCACCTACCTGTAGCTGAGCTGAATTCTAAAAGCCCTTTTGGTCTCTTTTATCTTTGTAGTACTCTCATATTTGTTGTGCTCGGAGAATATTTCCTACTGAAGATGTTTCGTCATCAATAATATAGTGATTAGGTATAATTGCTTTTACCAATAGTTAATATAGTGATTAGGTATAATTGCTTTTACCAATAGTTCGAAAATGGGAAAAAGCTTACATCCTTGAATTGATATTTCTCTCCAATCTCCACTTTTAAATCCAAGTTATCAAGGTTTTCCTTCAAACGACTGGAAATAGAAAACTTAACGAATCAAATCTTGAAAATATAACATGTTGATAGTTCAAAAATAACCAGGCTAGTAGGGAACTTAGAGGCCTGCAGGTATCTAATATTAGGTGCTAATATTTTTTTGGTACACCTATCTAATATGTTTGAGAAGTTATACTATGTGCGAAGCAGTAGACGTTACATGTTTCTTTTTTTTCACTAACAAAGTAGTACTATAAGATTACAATACTAAATAAACTAAAAAAAGACCATTAATGTAAATTTGTATACCGAAATCTGAAATATACATTATATATACCGGGAAAAAAATCTATTTCGAAAAATTAATCTGGATCAGTTTTAGATTAGTCGGAATAGGTATCGGAATTCACATACATAAAAATTCTTTGGTCACAATGTTTCTTATTGATGATATCTATAACATCACTAATTAAACATATACAAGCAAATATACCATATAAAAGGTATTACATTTAAATTCATAAGGCCAACTAAATTCTATGCAATATCTTATTTTATGTACACACATGGCTTTCGTATGAACGTTTTCAACTCATTTTCTATATACGCGTTTTAATGTGAAGCTTTGAATGCTTCAATCAAATATTTATGAGGCACATAGAATTTTAAGAGCAATCCAGATATTTTTTAGTAAACTACCATTAACTTCTTTTCATAAATTTCTTCGTCTAAATAAATATAATTTTTTTCAAATGTTGTGAAAGTTATTACACCAGGTAATTTTTCTTTCAAATAACTTAATATAAAATAGCTTTCACAAATTAACTTAATTTTTCTTTCCAATAATTAATATAAATAGTTTTTAGAAAATAACTAGTTAAAAAAGGTATCCATACTCATCCTGATTACACAGGTAAATTTTTTATATAATAATTATCTTTAAGAAATAATACAATAATTTAACAAATTAAGTTGTGCATATTAAATTCACATTTTCTACACACAAAAAAAAAGAAAAAACCTCAACCGTCTTCGGTCTAATATCAAAATTTATTCCATGGCAGGAGATAAAAACTTGACCTTGTATGTTCCCACCACTTGTAAAAGCAATAACCGACAATGAATACATACAGGTATAACACAAACGTAAACAAAAACATTTTAGCAACGATTTAATCAAGAGTATAGTTTTTTGGGATCTTTATCTACATATTTACATCAGAAGACAGACACGTATAAAAATTCTGATCTAAGTGTGTTCAAATGAATGATTTAAGATTGTAAACAAAATTGGTAGCGTGCGGTTCACCTAATTCCCAGACAAAGAGGGTAGTAAGGTAGTTATACTCAAAAAGACTAGATTCGAGAGAGTAAGTGCATGTACAATAATGGTCTATTTCCCTGTCTAATATAAACACTTAGAGTTGGTAGAAAGGTATGAAACTGCATCAGTTAAAAATTTCCCCTTCTTCTCTGGCTCCGTTCAGAAACTCCTCATCTTCTACGCTGTACTCTTCCTTTATAAATAAACCAAGCCGCTCCAATGGGTTCTCCAGCTGAGGTTTATCCCATGTATCCAATGCAACTTTGTAGCCATTTCTGCCGCCCACCGCCTTGTAAGATAGAGTGCATCCACTCAAACTTTCCAGTTCTCTAATAATCTCCATATTATGTTCTATATCAACGGTTTTTTTCATCTGCATAACACATCAAATTAAATACTCATTTACATAGTTACGGAAAATTTAACTTACAACCACACTTTTAAATTACGAGTAAAACCTTTTCTATTGCAACTCGTGCAGCTTCTCTTTCCTTTTCTCTTCGTTGCCTTGACTCTTCCTCAGCCCTCGATCTGGCAGCAGCTTCAGCAGTTTTAATTTGAGCTTCGATTCTAGCTCTTTCTGTTAAGCATGCAACATACAATGAAAATAAGATGAGTAAACGGTTCCTTTTAGAATACAGATGGCATATATAGAAAAAGTAAACATGATAAATGGTATATGGACATACGATGTTACTATAGAGCATTCAAAATTCAAACAGTACAGATGTTTCTACCCAGAAAAAGTTTCTATGTCCCAAAAAATATAAACTAATAAATCACACTCACCTTCACGCTGAATCCTTTCCAACCTCTCCTTTTCCAGCAGCATTTTTTGAGGATTACGTTTATCACCCTAATAAACAAAATAATGAAAATTAGGAAACCACGCGACATTCAAAAGTATCCTTTACCGAGGAAATAGGAGAAAGTTCAGCTATCAAGACACCATTCATAAACGTCTTACATGCTCAAGAAGGGTCTTTTGCTGTGCTTTCAATATTGTATCTGCAAAGCGGCTTTTAAGCATAGCGGCACGAAGAGCCCTTTTAGGAGAAAGCTGGACAGGCAAAATAGGCGTGCTCCAAACTAATGCAACAAACATACATTAGCATCAACTCAATTCAAATACAACGGTAGTAGCAGCTTACTTGATAGGAAGCGAGAAACTGACCTTCCCCAGAAGAGGCATCAGTGTTAAAAGTTACATGCTTAGAACTAGGACAAATATGTTCACTGTCCAATGAACTAACAGCCCCTGTGCAAAATATCAACATCAAAATTATAAAATCAGCATGCATGGAAAAAGATAGAAGATAACTAATTATTAGAAGTTATAAATTATTCTCACCATCAGAATCTGATTTCTTCTCCACAGATGAAGAAGATTTAGCAAGGCAATCCTGGAAGTACACATAAATTTCTTCTAAGATTTGGAAGTAAAATAGATTTCTCAAACCTATTTTGGCTAATATAATGATAACACTATTTTTAATACCCGTCTCAAAGTATCAGCACCACATGCAATTAGGTCCCTTCCTTCTGATCCTTCAGATGATATATCTAAATCAGTACACAGATACAAGTCAATAAGGAAACAAGTGACACATCAGATAAGCAACCAGAAGATTGTCTAACTACCTGATGACAGTTGTGTTGAATTGCCTTGAAGTACACAATGGCAGTTGGTATCACCACAAATGTTACACTTGCATGTGACAAGGCACACTGTAGAACAGGCCTTGAGAGACCCAGCAGAGTGTTCTCTATCACGGCTACGTTTTCTGCCTATAGAATACACAGTTATTAGCTCCCTTCCAGAGCCAAAAACCTTCACAGTACTCTTAAAGCATCATACCTTTGTGCAAGTCTTTCTCAATAAACTTGGAGAGAATTTGAGATAATTTAGGTTCCTCCACCTGCAAGTTAAACAATGCCAATATAACACATGGAAAATATACCACCAGATAAACAAATGAAACATGGGGCATACAAAGTACCACAGAGAAAAAGGTTAGAAGATATCAATTAATATTTCAACTCCAGAAAATATATTGTATCGTTGAATATTACTTACTCTAGCATCTTTGGATGCTGATGATATACTCTTCTGAATTCCTTTCTTTTCAGATACATGTGTCTTTTTGGTCCAGGATTCCTTATGTCGGGAATGCATTGTGTCAAGACTTCTTCCACTAGTTTCCTTGATGGTTTCAGTCTCGCTTTTACTGTGTTCATCTTCACACTTCAATTTCCTAACCAAATCTTTCCATTTTCGATCGAATATTTTACATAGTTCCTTTGCCATCAAATGAACATCATTACTGGGAGGATTGTATTTCATTGCATTTGAGAAGGTCAGTCTGACATCATCTGCAAACTCCTCAGTGCCCGAATAAATGTTCCTCTCCAGCTTAGTTTTAATTGTTCCAAAATCCATTGGATGAGATATGATGGTAAAATAATCTGGAATATTCAAAGCTACTGGGTCTACTGGCTTGCTAAACACCCAACTATATGGATGAGACATTAAACTCTTCAGTATTGTAGCACACTGCACTGACCCTTTTCGATCAACCCTCGGGTTTTTCACCTTTTGGCCATCAAAACTCTCTGGTGGTCCCCTCTTGTTGGAATTCAGCCCAGACAATTTTCCATTCGAATTAAAACGCCTTCTTTCATCAGTGTGAGAGACTTCCGTTCCAAATTCACGTTTAGGCCCAGAATCAACCTCCATCCTTTTGGTTGAGAACTTGATCTTCAATTTAGCACTAGGTAATAGAGTTTCCGTGGTAATCATGATGATGAAATAAAGAAAGCTGAAAATTCCAACTTCAGAGACAAAGGGACGGCGTCCGTCAACAGGCCAGGCTCCCAATTGAAAAGACAAATCACCTGTATACCCAAATAACTATATAAACAGTAGAAATCGTAGTGGAAACATAGTATATATAATGTATTGTCAAAAAATTGATAAACTACAAAATACAAAAAGAGCATGCACTGTAGGCTCTTGAAGGCGACAATCGTTCACAGTAATTAAACAATTTCCCCAACCCAGAATTCAAAAGAATTGTACCGAGACTATTATAGTTCGCGAACAAGAAAAGAAAAAAAAAAGACAGGAATTCCGAAATGAATAAAAACAGCCCACGCCATTAACGTCGAACAAAATTCGAATAATAGAAGCATACTATAAGGCTCTTCAAATCAACAGAGCGAACCAAAACCACTGAGTAAACAAAAACAGAAAGAAAGAACGCGCCGAATTCCAGCGAGTTGTGCACCAAATCGAAATTTGGATTGGAAACGAACATACCTGAATTGCGTGAGAGAGAGGGGGCTAGAAAGCCCCTCTCGCAGATCGACGCGAGGAAGGGAGAGGAGTCGCGCTGCCAAAGCCACAGTGTGCGATGAGTGTGTGTAGCACTGTGGTTTCTAGGGTTTTTGCTTATCGACGAGTGACCTTGACTTTTTATTTTCCCTTTTATTTATAGATACGGCTCTTGTTTTTTTTCGTGGGCTTTAGTCCGTGTTTTTTCTTTCTCTAATTACTGTTATTATTCAGAAGGGAAAGGAAATCAAATAATGATGGCTTTATTATTTATTATTCTGTGATGTGATTTGTGAGCGTAAAATATTTATCAAGAGTCAATATTTAGTTATAATAAAGGAAATATCTATCAAGAGAAAATATTTAGCTGTAATAAAGGAAATATATATCAAGAGTCAATATTTAGATTTAATAAAGGAAATATCTATCAACGGAAAATATTTAGCCATAATAAAGGAAATATCTAATATATTTTTATCTTGAACACAATATTCGAGATCTGTTCAATTTTAAGCCGCGAGATATACGGCGAGGAGTGATGTAATGGTAATAATTAGGTACGAATACGGCGGCTGTAAAAGTTTGGGCTTCTTCGGCCCGTTTGAAATTCTTGATGCCAGCCTGGCAAATTGCAAAACGAACGTGACACCTTTATATGGCGCCTTTTCATCTATGAACACGTTCTAAAATACACACACCATCACGTTTTTTTATTATGTTCAAATTGGTACTATAAATAAATCTTTAATTCTTGATTATTCATATCGAGTTATTACTGTAATTAAAATTGACTTTTAAAATTAAGTTTACTTCCATAATATTATAAAAAAACAAGTGAAACTATTCTTCCTCGTTATTCTTACCCTTAATTCTTCCTTTTGAGAACTATCTTTTTAGCTTTTTTATTATTATGATATCTTAATAATGATAAACTTATATATATATATATATTAATTATTTTATTTTCTATCATATTTTTTTCAAATCATATACTTCTTAACAATCTTTTTTAGATTATTTAGTATAATTTGTCAACATTTACATTCAGATTTTATGTATCATCTTCCTTGATACGTAGAATATTTGATATTATAGTGAAAAATATAATTTTATTTACTTTTCTTTTATTAAAATATTGTGTATATATTATCTTTTTTTATTAGGCATATCAATTGTTGCTTCAAGTGTATAGATAATAATATTATCTATCTCCATTTGTCAAGCTTTCGCTTTAAACTTATTTGAATTTTCCTCAACTTTAATAGAGAACTTTATTCAAAAGGTATATATATTTATAATCTTATTATTAACTTATTATCTATTATTGAACATTTAATCTTTTTGACAATTTATTTAAGCGTGAAAGTGTATCAATCAAGAAATAAATAATTAAAAGAATGACTAAGGATAAATTACATACATGTTAATCCAATTATTTTACAAGTTAGTTAAGTTCATTTACACACAACACACGTAATAATTATAGTAGTAACTAACAAAATTAACCATTTAATAACAATCATAAAGAAACGCTAACATATTTATATAATATACAATATCCATTAAAGAATATTTATCATATGCACCAATCAAATGTCGTCATTAAAATAATCCACCAAATAAATAAGAGACAGTAAAAAAACATAATAAATTCACAATACACTACTATCTTCCAAAATTCTTCTTGTACCTTCCTCTCTTTCCATTATTCATTCTATTAAGATTGATTTTCTCATGTCATCCCTCCATTCATTCATATACTTCACTATCTTCCTTCTTTTTTTTCTTCCACTCCCCTTCAACACCTACATAGCCATTGTTAATGAATGAATCAAGTATCTCAATTGTCTCTTTGTCCCATAAACACAATAAGTCTTTGTCTCTTTGCATCATAGTATTTTTTTAATGATTTGATTATTCTCACCTTCTTCAATTTTTTCCAATTTTTTTTTTCTTCTCCCTCTCGTTGTTTAACCAAAATATTTATTACAATTATTTATATTTGCACGTGACAAAATATTTTTCGTAAAGTGTATAACTAATATTATAATCTTTAACACCCAAACAACTTAATTTATTATAACAAAATAAATACCAAAAAATAACGAAAAAAATATTAAAAAAAACTAAACCTTACTCGTTATTTTGTCCAAAAGCCAAGTAGTCCACCGAAATAAAGGGCACACAACATGCATTTTGAGTATACAATATTGAATATACATTTCTCTTCAAATATTTAGTTTAGTTTCGTGACTATTTTTTTTCTAAATTATTTTAGTTCTTTTAGTCAACGAGTCCTAAATTCATTATAACGAATATTTAAAGTTAACTGACCTTATTATATTTAAATAAAATACTTTAATATATTACATATAAAAAAATTATTCATAAAATACAGTAGACCCTTTCTAAATGAATTTATTTTTTATTTGACATTTTTGTGACTTTTGTTTTGATAAATTTTAATTTGTTTTGTTTTGATTAGGGAGTAGATGTATGAGGATTTGAGGGGTGAATTTGGAGTGAGTTGAGAAGAAAGTGTGAAGAAAGTCAGATTGTTTGGATTAAAATGTCTTTAGTGAATTTGTGGAAAAAAATTATTCAATGTGTTGGATGTTAGATGTTTAAAAAAAAGTTCAAAATGTAACTTTACAAATTTATCGTTGTCTTTAAAAATAATTAAAAAATAAAATAAAAGGTATTTTTGTGTATATTTTAGTTAATTAAAATTTTGTAAATTATTTTCAATACCGTTGAATAATTATTTTTGTTTTTGAAAAAAAATGAGTTACTTACCATTATCGAGACATGTAAAGTTGTCATATAAATAAAATTTTCAATTATAAATTAAATTTTAATATTAAAAATTATAAAAAAAATGTTTAAAAATAATTTGAAATGTATTAAACTACATAATATCTAAAAATATGAAAATATTTCAAAACTACATGAGTATGAAATTTAAGAAAAAATTAATACACAAAAGTCATAACATACAAAATATATAACATTTATCCATCACAAATATATAACTCATTACTGATCATAGAACGCGTACAAAAATTGACATAATTGATTATCAACTCAAAATATAAGGATGATCAATTATGCATCAATAATAAAGTTTAGGATAATCGATTATAGTTGGAAAAATATAACAAAATCAATGTTGATAAATGAAACATTACATGCACAAGGACACCTAGATGATTTTCCTTTGAAATCCACTAATGTGAGAGAAACGCTCTCCCTTAAATTCATCATTTCACTCCCTTAAATTTATCATTTCACTCGTTCGCATTCATTTTGAAGCAAACAAACATCACACTCGATCTTTCTTCTTTGCCAACTGAGGAACCCTTCATCCAAATACAACCTAAGAGTGTAGTTACAAATAATAACAATAAGAGAAAATATTTGTCATATTATTTATTATTATTAAACAAAGTTGTTATTATTAGTAGTAGTATTAAAAGAAAGTTGGGTTATGCCAAACTTTTTTACAAGGTAAATTAATCCTAAGTTTGTAGTTAGTTATGTTATGATGTAGTTATGAGATAAGCAAGGATAAGTTTTACAGTGTAGAAAACACATGAAAATTCAGAATGGTTAATTATTTCAACATAAAAAAAAAATCTTTAATTCTAAGGTAAGTAAGAAGTAGCTAGAAAGAGTGATCCCTGATGCGCTATAGACAAGTACAATCCTCCAAGTATGACAAATAAAATAAGAAAATGTGATGGAATATCACGGGCCATGAAAACCATATCCCAATGTGAAGCCCGAAAGCGAAATCCCTTTATACGTGTCCGTCAAAATCATTTTCCCTAACTTTTCTAATCACTTTTATTCCATCTTCCAATCTACCTTTCCAAAATCCTACCAAGTACCCCAAGCCATTGGTACACTTTTCCCCGCACGAAACTTATTCTCTTTAATTTGCATGCTTTCGACAACAAAGGATTTGTCTAAATGGATAATGCCACCGAATCATTCTTATGGTTCTTTTTAACTTTCTTCATGGGTCTTTGTCCCAGCTTTCTTTCATTCAAAAATTAATCAAATGTAACCATAGAAAATATCGAACTTGTCTTTTACCCCAAGGATAAAGATAGTCACGCGCAATTCCTATTCTCCACATAGTTCACAATCTCATTTCAATCATGATGTGCTAGTAAACTTCATCACAATGATGTGATACCATTCTACGATCATCATCACTTTTTTTCTTTTTTTTTGTCTGTTCATTTTGAATATTTGTCTTTAAAATAATCTCTTCAATGCCACCTCTTTATTTGACACTTTAATTACTAATTTATAGTTTAATAGTTAATATATGAAGAGACAATTTTTGTTCTTCTATTTTCACATGTGCCGTACGAGGTCAAACCACCTATTCAATATACATGCACTACAAGTTTTAATTAAAAATTAATTAAAAGTTAACTGTTAAAGGATAAGGAACACTATTGTTGACATTGTATCTAGACGTAGTGTACAAATTGGTACATTGTTCACTCAACTTCTTTTTTTGGTGTACCTCTCTTACTCAATCTTAATGTTTACTTCTCATTCAACTAAAAATTATAATACATGATGACACTATTAATTATTAATATTACAGCAAATATTTCAAAATTTATATTGAAGACAAAAATTATACTGAGTACATATGTCTTAGCTTAGGAAACAAATTTGTAGTTGAGAAAAAAAAATATTGGTGGGTGTACATGGAATCCCAAATTAAGTTATCAACCATTCTATTTTGTCATCACACTATTAATATATTAAGAATCTACTTTTGTCATTATAGAGAAAAAGAGGCAACTAATAATTTATGCATGTTCTTTTACTGTTTATTTTCTCATAATTAAAACCAAATGTTATTTTATCTATTTATTTTTCAAAGAGCCCACCCAAAATAATGCATCTCATTAAATTTTATACTGCTTCCTTTCCATGTGTTTACATGTTCAAATCCATAAAGTAAAAACATGTTTAATGGAACTGAATTTTTTTCATTACTCATCATAAGAGCCAGTTAATTAATTTGTTATAATTAAACAATAGTTTTTTTTAATTAGTGACATTAAACTTTATTGACCATTAGTGAGACGTGTTTTTATTTTTTTTATTAGTTTTAATTCTTTAAAGTTATTTTGTTTTAATACATTTATTATTTTAAGTTTAATTCATGATGTACTTGAATAATCAAGGCAATATTACAAAATAGTCTTCACACAAGAAGTTAAACTCCCATAGATATAAGACTTTAAAGGAATATAGACAAAAAAAAATTAACTGAGAAAACATTTTAAATTAATTATAATAAAGAAAAGCCAAATCAAACTTCTTTTTATAACAGGGCAAAAGAAGTATCGTAGATAACTTTTTATACTTTGACCACCTTTGTACCAAGATACTGCCTCTATATATAATTACAGGTAACAATTATCTTAAAACTCTATTACATGTAACTAAAACTTTAATTACTTTTATCTTAATTAATTATATAGCCCCAAAAATATTTTTAAAAAATATCATTAGTAGAATTAAATTATACTAATTTATTTTGTAATTAGCCTAAAATTGATTATTATTTTTATACATGAGTCCTAAAAGAATATTAAATAACTGTGTATTTGTTAAAAAGGTATATTGAAGTTCTATCCATGGTATATTCTCTGTATATTTTTAATGCACTCCGATAAAAAAAAATATTTTGAATTTCTTGACTGAATGATTATTAAGACCTTTAAACTAGAACCCCTTGGAGTTCTTCACTCTTTTAATTTAATTATTGGAGTTCAATCTCACTCGGATTAATTATTTTTTTCCAAAGTAAATTTGAACCAAATGTCATCACATAACTAAATAAAAACAAAAACAAAGTGTATTATTAAGATAATGTGCTTATAAACTAAAATATTTCCTTTTTTATAATTTTCCTTTTTAGTGTTCAAAGATTTCATTTTAATGGCGAAACACCCAACACGGGAAGACCATGAGTGTTGAAGTTTGAACTTCAAAAGAAGGAAAAAGCCTTCCTTTTGAATTTATCTTCTATCAGAGAAGATGAACAAGAAGTGGGTGCACTGCGCACACCTTGGAACATCCAACACGCAGAAGCAATCTCGAAGAAGAAAACTGAATGCATATAAAATTAAACAATAAAGCATAATAAAAAACTGAGTGAAAATTAATTTATTTTATTTCTAAGCTTCAAATGTTCGCTGTTACAAACAATTAAGGAGACTCAAAAAAAAATCTCAGGCTAACCCAATTAATCAATCAATAGCAAAAGCAAGGAAACGGAGACAAGTTTTGTTGTTTTTGCTTTCAGTTTTTCCAGCTTCTTCAAATGTCACGCTTCCAGAAACCCAGTCAACCTGAGGATCGAATTTCTAACCTGACTCAAATCTCGTCCCTTCAAAGTCCTCCCATTCCCGGTGCAAACTGAGAACGCCATTTTTGCCGCCAACCTCCGCCTCACGATCTCATGCGGCGGCGTCATCTCCTCCGTCTCCTCCTCCTCGCTGGAGTCCCCCCGCCGGACCATTCTATCGGGTATATTCACAGGCTTTGAAATCACAACCCTCTGCGGCTGGGAGCCCCCCAACTTGACCTCTTGATGGAGGCTGTGGTCCGAGAAGACAATCTCGGATTCCGTGAACTCCTCAGACATTTGTTTGGGTTAAGATTTTACGAATTGTTTTGGGGTTAAATGAGGTTTGGGAATGAAACAGTGAAGGGTTGGGGTTTTATTTATAAGAACGGGGAAGGGATTGTTTTGAAACGTAGATAGTACACTTGGATTGGTTTGTGTTGTCAGATGGCGTCATTATAGATTGTTTCATTCACTGAGTCGGCTCATTTTCCAGCTCCTTATTTTCTCCCATGTGGGTCCCACTTTTTGTTTTCTTCATTTCAATACCACCACATTTCCTTTTCTTGCAATTAACTCCTACCCTGCCTTCTCTCTAGTTAATCCCAATTTAAAATCACACCAATGCTCTTATCTTAACTATACACGTGGTTCCAAGTTGAATTTCTCCTCTTTTTTACCTTATTTCATGTTTCGGAATCTAATGAATTATTTATTTACATCTTTGTTCAATGCTGAGGTTTAATGTTTATCCAGAAAAAACTATATTGAATTAAGTTAAGAGTTTATGGTTTTCTAAATGCTAACCGCATGATTTCAATGATTGCTGCATCGGTTATGAATTCTGTTAGACAAATGAATTTATATGCAAAGGTTTGATGCTGTTTCAACTGTTGTTGCATATCATAATTTTCGGTTAATTAACTATCTATAACTAAGATGAATGTAGACGATAAGTGTGATTGCTTACATACGTGGTTACTGCTTCATCGTTATCTAAACCTCGTAAAGTTAAAACGGATTTTAACTTAGCGTGTCAAACCATAGTAACTTATACAAAGTAAGATTTCTGACAGAAGACATAGAGACTAGAAAAAGTAGCTGTTTTTTTTGCTACAATCAATGTGCTATGAGTGTTTTGGCCGAAGTATTACTAAAATACCTTTTTTCTTCTCTTTTTAATCCTTTTCAAATGATGACAAAGTAGATGAATAGACCCGACATTAAATCCTGTAATAGAATCTCTATATATTAAACTATTATATAAATAGACACTTTTATAACATTTTTTTTATAATTGAAACTGCATTAACTATTACACGGTTGTAGTTATTACCACACAAAAATAAGTGTTTATAAGAAATTATAAATTTAAGATAATTAATGTTTTTCAATTTTTTTTATAAGTATGAAGCATTCTTTTATCTTACTATTTAATACATTACTCGTACCATAAGATGTACACAAAAATGGATAGAGGTTAATTCTGAAGTACAGTCAGTGTTACAACTTTTATAATACCCAATAATTAAAAATAATCTTAATGTTCCTTTTAAAAATAATAATTCAATATTAATAACTTTAATTATGATAGGACAATGATTTTTTTTTTATAATATTGGATTTTTTCAATAATTCATTTAAATATGGTACACTTTTTTTAATAATTTGAAAATTAATTGTTAGTAACAGTAATTAATTTACATAATTTAAAAATCTTTGAGGATAAATAACTACAATTTTTTTAATAAACTATTGATTAAAGAACTGTAGAGTGCTCTGTAAAATTAAACATTGTAATATTAATAAAAAATAAATATAGTTATAAAATATTAGAAAAAATTAGTGAAAGTATTTTAGGTAAAAAAAAAACATAACTTACCTGTCATTTCAGTCATTTTGGATGCATCTGACCATTTCTTTTAACCGGTTTATAATATATTTTAATATCTTATTTGATAAAAAAATAAAAATGTCATAATAGGAATATGTTGCAGTGAAGGACCAAGTACACAGTTAAGGACAGTACAAAGTTACAGAATGATCGTACAACGAATTCAATTTTTTTTCCATTATAAATTATTTTAATTACATAATTCAGTTGTTAGTAGACATTTTAATACGATAATGCACGTCTTAGTACTGTAATTCTATATTTTATGAGTGAAATAATATATTTTATGTAAAAATATATATATTTATCTCATTTAAAAAAATAATGTTGAGAAAATTGGCATATGGTATAAGATTTGAAATTTTTATTAACAATAAATTTTAAATGGAAAATGATTTTTTTTAGACATATTATATATTTTATTTTATTAGAAATCATGAAAATGTTATATTGGAAGAATAGAACTATGAAAAAGTAATAAAGAGAAAATCAAAATAAGTTGGATTTTTTTTTACTTACTACTAAGTATAAAGCTTTTAGTAGTACTTGAAACTTTCTTATTATGAGATTCCGGTTAGGAATCTATGTTACTAATGTAGATGATTTAAGTTGTGGAATTATAGTTAAGTTTTATGAAGAGTATAATGAAAAAATTTACAAGTATGCATCCTGTTTAAAAAAACAAGGAAAGTTAATTTTAGTATTTAATTAGTTTGATAATTATTTGGATATGTGAAGAATAGGATAGTTGAAATATTATAAATGTTGTAACTAAATTGTGTATAGTATATGAGGTTAATGAAACTTATTTGAGTGTGCACTAAGTATCTTTTCTTAAGAAAGAGGTGATTGTTGAAGTGTTGAGAAACTAAGGTGAATGATTATTTTTAAAATTATAAGATTATTGATAATTTCTTTCGATAATTGAACCGAGATAAATATAATATAGTTGAAAATAAGTTGTTAATGTAATTATTATAATCCTTAATATGTATTGAGATTTGAACGAGATTTGAAAAGTAATTTGCATTTATTTTTCATAGATGCATTATATTATTACAATTTCTCTTATACTACCAAACAACTTGTCTTTGGTGGATTTCTTATACTCAACTCCTGAATGTTTCGCTGAGCTCATTGCAATTCTTCATTTGAAGGTTTCATTTGTGTTAAGCTCATTTGTAACTCGCTCAACGAATTACCTTTCTTCATTTTGAGGACTTCCGTGTGTTGAGTGCATTTGCGACTCATATATCAGATTATGAGCTCAAAATGCACATTTGTTTAGAACATGTTCACTTAGCAACATTTATCTCCTCTTAACACTTTGAAGTGAAATTTTGGGGTGTTTTCTTTCTTAGTTTTGCTCACGGCCAATTTTCTTTGCTCATAGGAAACTTTCTATATTGATTCAAAACCACTCAACTACTTCTTGCTTCTAACAAAAATCATTTAACATGGGTAAAGAACTTCAAGTAATTAATTATTTTTATTATAAACATTTTTGAATTTCTAAGTTGGTAACCCTTTTATTTTACAAAAAAAAAAATTAATTTGTTCAATTTAAGTGTCTAAATCGAGTTAAATCAATACTTACTAATTATACAACAAGTAACATCTTTCAAACAATGAGAATCCACTCAATCAAGAGTTACCTCATAATTATATTCTCTTGTCTAAATGTAATGTGTGATCACTTAATCATATAATAATTCATCTGTTAAAGTTGAAGACATGACGTCATTAATATGATGAGATATTTGCTATAGTTTTACATTATATGTGATTTATATTATAACTCTTTATGGATAAGCTATAATCTTTTACATAAGTTGATGAAGGATATGTAAGATTGAATATTGACAAACAATTACGGAAAAAATAAAATAATATACTCAATTTATATATATATATATATTATTTTTTTATCACTAATACAGTCAACATTAACATATTTAGAGAACAGTGTGAGTCTTCCCTTCCTTCAAATTTTTAATCTCATTGAGATGCACTAATTCATGATTCTTATATCCCTATTTATAAACAATTAAATTGTAATTTGTCGTGTATTAGTGAAAATACTAAAATATATATATATATATATATATTTAGATGTATTTACAAACTACTATAATCATATTTAATACAAGGATATATGATATTACGAGTGAGAATAGAAACTATTTTATTTTTTCTAACTTGTGATATATACTATATATAAAAGTTTAAAAATTTAGAGTGCCAAAAGTTATAATATATTTATATAATTTTATCTTAGATCTTTTTACATTAATTTATTATAATAAATTTAATTTTCCTATGAATAAGTTAGTTCTTCTAGTGGTACATAATTTGATTCTCTGAAATAATAATAATATTTTGAATTCTTATTTTGTAAATAAAAAAAGTTGGAAGATAATACATCGTTAAGACTATTAATCAATTTTTTCAGCAAAAACTAGTTATAAAAAAAATTAGTGATATTGTATATATCAGCAGCATATGTACCAAATTATAGAAAAATCACAATATTAATAAATGAAAAATTATCATTAATATAATATTTAAGATAATTATAATACATGTCAACAAGCTTACTGGATAAAACATTCTTCATTTACACCATTGATACACTAACTAACTCTTTATGATATGGGAAAGATTTCAAGAAGATAATATTTTTTACTCATTTTTTAAATTAAAATAGTTGTAGATAATACTTGTAAATTTAAAAAATAGTAATTAATTAGAAATTTTGAATCCAAATAATTCATAACCATATTTGGAAAACAGTACACAGGTGGTCCCTACTATTAATTAATTGAATTCTTTTGAAGTTTTTAGTTTATAAATATCGCAGAGAAGAAAAAAAAAAGATTGCATTTACTTTCCATGTTTTGGATGTGCATTCATTTGCGTTTTAGATGAGAAAATGAGTCCGTGGTCCCAAGATCTTTGTTTTCCTTTTTTCTATCTAAGTATTGACAATATTTCCTCAATGTGTATTTATGGGCAACATTATTGAACACTATGCTCTGTTTGAGATATACACAGTTCATGTAAGTATAGTGGTGCAACTTTTTTCTTAGTTCAATGTTTCTGTGTTTGAACTTCACGAGATTATGTCACAAGTTTGAATTATAATATAGTGTTGCAATAGTGTCTTCATAATGTAGATTATAGAATAGTCTATAACTGAGTGATGAGACATGAGTGATGAGACAGAAAAGAAAAAAGGCATTTAGACTAATTTGTTAAATTGAAAAATTTATTACGGACAAAACTAACATCCTAAGTTGAAATGTTGAAAATATTAGTTTAGGTAATGCAGAGCGGAAGAAAGAGCATCGAGATTGAAGTCAACCTAAAAGTTGTTAGAAACTGAGAATAGAAGTAAAAAAAACATCCTACGTTAATTGATATTTACGTGTAGAAAGAGATGTTGTGTTGTTATTAATGAGCATATAATAATAAGATTATATAAAATAGGAAAGTATATTATTAATGAGATGTTATGTATGGTAGCAGCATTGGAAAGCGCAACAATGATTGATTGGGTGAAAAGCGTGGCGATAAAGCTAACTGTATGTGTTTTACTACACCTTCGCGCATCTCAAGCCAAGCCTCCATTTCCCGAGGCCACAATCCTCTCTCTGCCACCGTGGGCCCCACACCTCATCCACATAATACCTGTCACCTCTGCGTACCAGGATTTCCAACCTCACCGCCCACTCATTTCGCTACACGTGTCCCGTGCTGATGTCACGCCCCCACTTTTCCACGTGCTCCCAGGGTTTCTCCTCTTCATCATTAATCCTGCTTCGCTGCTACGTTCCCCACGTCGTTTCTTTGTTTTCGTGCAAGTCTCCACAACACTACTACAATTTTTCTTAACTTTATCTCAATCCTTTTATTTTATCTTACTTTCTTTTCGGTTTTCTCTCTGTTTTTCTCTAATATGCTGCGCAACTCACTTCTCCAAGCAATGTTCCCTTGCTTTTCTCCGCAAGGATCTTGCTTTTGCAAACTTAATCGCCCAATCCTCTTCTCATAATTATTTCCCAGGATCTAATCACTCTATCAAACGCCCCATTGTCAAGCAATTACTTGTTTTTTTTTAATAAAATCACTCGAATTTCTTTTTCAATTTTAACAAAATATAAGTCAATTTTGGAGAATACAATTTCAAAATACGAAGTCTCATGTTTTAATTAATTACACCATTTTTGTATTATTTCTTTTGTTTTTAGCGAAATCATATAGTTAACCCATGACTTCTGTTTTCAAATTTTTTTCAAAAATCCATGTATATGCTTCATCTGAGGGAATTTTCTTTAAATAATTAATCATGACAAAAAACTATTTTAAGTTACATAATAGGTTTTGTAACTAAGATAAGAAAGATTACGTAGAAAAGATGTAAAATCTAAATTATTAATTACTAATCAAGGCGTGTTTCGTAGTGTCGTGATAAAACAATTATTACAAACAATTGCATTTTTACAAACTCGATTTTTCTTTCTAGAGGGACACCCTAATTTGTTCACCCATTTGTATCTATTTTTGACAGCAGTATTCTTCTCTATTTGTACTTCAAGGATACATAATTTATTATACTTTTATCTTATATTTGTATTAAAAATAATTGAATGCACAAAATTTTCAAATTGAGAAATCTATTTACTCAAATTCTTAAATATAGTTGCCACGAAACATACATGCATGTTTTTTAGAAACAAAAAAGTCAGTGCATTAAGAGTACAATTTAAAAAAAAAAAAAAGTTGTGTGTGTTAAATATACTGTTTCGCTGAAAACAAAATAAATTTTAAAAAAATTACGTAATCAAAGTATGATTTTTATTTTAATGTTAAAGTCGTGTTTTTAAAAAGCACTTTTTTAATTTGAAATTGTCTTCTTTGTGCTTATCTATTTTCGTAACATTTTAAAATTTGTCACTTTAATAAAATTGGAAAAAATTACACCAATTTTATTAAAAAATCCAATTACTTCTTAGTTATTACTTTATTATTTTGCATGAGTTGGGTTCGATTTAGATGCGCTTTTAATTAAAGTTATGGACAAGAGAAAAACAACAATATATATATTTCGTATATCGTTTTCAACCTTGTATGGGAATTAATTTCATACAAAATTAATGAAGTCACACATTAATACGTTAGAAACAAGTTAGAGGAGATACAATACAAGTAAAAGGATTATGAGTTCAAATTCATGAATTATTAGTAGCAGTACATAAGGAAGGCACTCAAGCTATGGAGTCATTTCAAATTAAAAGGAATGGTTAAAAAGGCAAGTATCACATTGATGGGTCCCATGAAAATTAAAAAGGGATATTATATCCTATGTAAATGAAAATAAATAATCCAAGTGCCTCATATTTTAAATTATAATATATAAATAACAACAACCTTTGTTTAACGAGTCAATCTCGTAAGGTTAAATTCAGCATAAATGATAAATTAAATTAAATCTAAAATTCTCCTGGTTGTTTTTCAAGGAACGCAACCATCGTTGTTTAATTAGGAAAACATCATAAAATTGTAAGAACTGCATGGAATGCTAAAATCTGGCCAACAAATAACAAAATTGTAAAGTTGAAGTTCTTCCATTTTAAGCAAATAAATGAAAAATAAAAACTGTTCTTAGCACGTGGGAACTGAGAAAGACAATAATAATTGTAACATAAAAGATTTGCACCCTTTTTTTGTGAATGATTAACCTGTGCTAAATAATTAATCTTTGGGGCATCTAATATGCATGGTTGTCGAAAAAGGCTTATCTGATTATGCATGTGATGGGTATCTATTAAAATTGTATTCTCTATCAGTACAACAATCATAGAAATGGTGAACATGTGACACTGGTAAATGAAATGGATTCGCCTTCTCTATACTCTTCGTTAGATACTCCACACGTGCTGGCAAAACCTTATTTATAAGGGTTTTTAAGAGTAAAAAATATTTAAAAAGTTTATATCTCGTGAGTTAAAATAAATTTATTCACAAATTGAAAAATAATAATTTATATATAAAGTAAATAGAATATGTAAACCAATTTTAATTTATAAGTAACTTACTTTCTTTTAAAACTTTTTTTCTAAAATTTATAGGGAGAAACTTGTCACAAGTTCTTTAAGAAAGAAAAATGAAGGAAAAATTTCAGAGTGATTTATAAAATTAAAAACGAAATCGCCCACCGTGGGACTCGAACCCACGACCACAAGGTTAAGAGCCTTGCGCTCTACCAACTGAGCTAGACGGGCTTTTGATTTTATTTGAACTAATTTTAGTTTAGAATGTTCTAATCAGAATACTTCACACTCTTAACTTCAAATTAATGATAAATATAATTTCATTTTCCCAATTTACATATTTATATACTATAAAAGAATTAAATATTAAATTATAATTACATATTTATATAAAGGTTAGCACTATTGTTTTTGTAGCTTTGTTGAGTCTCTAATACGTTGGACATAAACAAAAAGTTTGACTTTATTTTCAATAGTGAGCTGGACATATAGTACTGTATAATATATTTGAACTACCAAAACATTGAATCAGTTGTTTTGAGGGGATATAACATTACATATTAGTTTAATACTACTACAGATGGTGTAAGATGCTTATGAAGAAAACCACGTTTTAATTTTCAACTGATGAAGCTGTTGTTACTTGGAAGGCAGACATGAAATAAGTTTGCCAAGTACAAATTCTAAAGTAAGGCTCAAGAAATGAGGTGCCATGCCAGTTTTTTGAATCACAATCTTTATTATTTCCTATACTTATTTCCAAAATAAAATAGAATTTTCAGATGCTCAAGCACCCAAGGGTTATGATACATGGTTTATAATTCATTCTCTAAAGCAGAAACCTTTATTTAATGATGATAAAAGTTAGTTTTTGACCAGAAAAAAAGGAATATAAATTAAGAAAAAACTTCTCCCTAAGTAATTTTAGAAGAGAACAAACTTTTCTACAAAATAACATTAGTTTGTACAAAAGCTAAAAATTAAATTTAGAAAAATTATATGAGAGATTTTATAAATTAACTTTGGACAAACTATTTTTTTTCTTCAAAAGGAGAGTTTATAGAAAAACCCATCCAAATATACTAAAAGAGCATGCAAGTAACTAAATATATGTAAAAGAAATGCAGTTAAAGAGAAGTTTGGCATGAATCCAATATAAAGAAGTGTGTAGATAGATTGGTTTGCAAAGAAGCTCGAATGGAGGATTTTTAAAATTAAAAGGGTGTTTGGAGGAAAATATTGGAAAACTATGAGAAGGGAGGTATGATAAATAACAAAGGAGGTGTAAATAATATTTTACTTTTTATGGGTCAGCCGAGAAAGAAGGCCAGAGCAAACTGAGCCCAAAGGCCCATACCCAAACATGCAGAATTGCAGCAGAGAGAAACACGAAATTAACAGAACAGCGCGCCGAAAATAGTGCATCAGTTCAGAGAATATGCCATAGTGCGTGCAAATTCGTATATCTGACGCCAAGGAAAAATCGACCCAGAGGAGAATAATTTTTTATTTATTTTATTTTATTGGGTAAGTATTAGCCGCAGTATTAGTTTACTGTGCAATCAATTGCGTCGGTCAAAGTGTGTTTCCTTCTACGATGATTTTGTTTCGTGCATGTTCTTATTGTGCTGTTTCTGTTTTGATCAATTTTCAGTTGCTATAACACTGGTTTCTCGAGCTTGTCAAAATGATTAATTTTGGAATAAGTAAGAGTTGGTTTTATATTGCCTATAAAGTGTTCGAAGGAATGCATAAATGAAACTGAAAAGCGAGAACTATTTATCTTTAAATAGTTTGGTTGTCGACTGAAGACAATTTAAATTGTTCGGCGTAAACATAACAACAAAGTATTCTGAAATGTGATAATTTTACAGGTTTAAAATTTAAGGTAAAATAGACTATTCTCTGTCTGGGTAAAACAATTTTTACACTCTAATCACAAACCTTCATATATGTCAGCCAGGTTTGTTAACTCTTACAGAAGTCTTATGAAGGATGTTTTTAATTGGTTTACAGTGTAAAATTTTTACACAGACAGTGTATAGCTATTATATTCTAAATTTAATGCGTTTTATGTGTATACTTAGGTAGTAAAGTGAGTGAGTTCTTAATTTTGAACATGATATGTGTAGAAGATACATGCTATATGTATAATTAGGTTCTGTACTCAGCATAGTGGTGTTAAACAGAAAAACAACTTAAAGATTCTGCATAAAAGTTATGAAATATGAAGAAAATTGTTCTTTAAACTTACTACCAATTCGTGTTCGTCTGAAGGAGTGTAAGCACGCTTCGTTGCTGTTTTTAAAAAGTTTAGCACCAAGAATGAGTTGAGGGAGTGCATTCGTGAAACTGAAGAGATACTGATAAATGACAGGCCATAGCTTTTACAGTAGATCTTGTTCAACGAAAAGGAATGATGGTGTTTGTTGAATTGCAGGGAGTGCAGTTTTGATAACTCTAGAGGGTACTTATCGGTTCGACTCTGTGATAACACATCTCCAAATTTGAAAACCATGATGCCCATGACATGTTTAAGCTCAATTGTTTCTCCTATTCTCCTGTCACGAATATGTCAGGTAATGCTGTTCTTTTCACCAAGAAAAGAGCTGTTTTTGTTGTGATTTCTTATTCTTCTGTTCTGACTCAGGTTAAGATGGATACAACAAGAGCCCTTGTATGGGACAATAAATTATCAACAAATGCAATAACCGTCTCACCGAAGGTAAACAACAAAGAGTTTTTATAATAATTGCATTTCTTTTATTTGGCTTTTGAAATATTGTAATATTCTGCTTTTGATTGTAGAGAAGTTTTATCCACTGCTTGATTAAGAGATCCAAATTTAGCCCAAAAGGTGGTGGTCCCATGGAGAAGAAGTAGGTTTTATTCTATTTTTCATTATTTTTCAAAGAATTCTTGTTTATGTGAATTATTAGTTTTACCTGGAATGCAGAAAAGGGAAGAAGACAACAGGAAAGAAAGAGCACCACTTGTGGAAAAGTAGAGATTCAGCTCAGTCTGGCCAAAAGGCCCTCACTCTTGTTAGAATTGTATGTCACCCTTTTATATCCTTTTAGTCAGAATTTTAGATTTGGGGGTATTACTGGATTCTCCACATTCATCAGCACTGCCATAATCTGATATTTTATCACCTAGTGGATTCAAAATTAAACTTGTTCTGTCAGTACGGGTTGGTTTGCATTTGTTAGTATCTTCAACTGTAACTTACATTTTTTTTATTAAAAGCTTACTGTTGTGATCGGTTAATAGATTGGGCACATCGATTTCCCTCTAACACAGTGATTTATCTCCTTTCTCTTATTTTTCTTCTGGTTTCTGGAGTTTTCTTGAGCTTTTCCACAATTCGTCTACCGATTCTCCATTTTTTACAAGTTATTGGATCATATGGAGGCACAGATGAATGTGGAGAAATTGGTGATACAGGATAGGAAATGAACTATTTATTAAATAGAGTAAATTGATTAAAAAAGTACCAAGAAAATAATTTAATTAAAGAACAAAGGAGGGTTCTTTTCATCTTAAAGTATCATGTTGGTTTTGATTTTGTGCTTTATGGAACTTGAAATGGTAGGTTTCTAAACTCCCTAATGAGAAAGAAGCTGTTTATGGGGCATTAGACAAATGGATAGCTTGGGAAACAGAGTTCCCAGTGATTGCA